>Ga0315289_10001935_pt1 | contig 32113 bp, 26 predicted proteins | sample YL17G11_40_MG_FD_203452 | JGI IMG/M metagenome (GOLD analysis project Ga0315289, IMG submission 203452) | Sediment microbial communities from Yellowstone Lake, YNP, Wyoming, USA - YL17G11_40 | ecosystem: Environmental > Aquatic > Freshwater > Lake > Sediment | place: USA: Wyoming | collected... | reverse complement strand
TGCTTGGGGGAGAAGGTACAACGGACCGGCAGATTCTACTGATTATCTTTCAGTAGTGGCATTGGACGATTCTGCGAATATATACGTGACCGGAACAAGCTACGGCATCGGGACAAATTTTGACTATGCGACCATCAAGTATTTCCAAGCCTTGCGTGGGGATGTCAATAGTGATGGGGTGATAGACATAGCTGACGTCGTCTATTTGATAAATTACCTCTTCGTCTATGGACCTACTCCTGTTCCGATCTTACAGGTTGGAGATGTTACTTGTGACGGGGTTATTGATGCTTCTGATCTAGTCTATTTGCTCAATTATCTGTTCATAAGTGGTCCACCGCCAGACTGTTAAAAAAACCTCCCACCTTCTGGAAAATGTTGCGGGGTAAGGTACCCCGCAACAACAAAGAAGGCGGGAGAGAGGGAGATTTATGGGAGAGGTAAAATTGCTGAATGAAAATGTTGCGGGCAAGGGTAACCCGCAACAACAAATAGGTGCTAACGCCCAAATGGGCTAAGAACTGGACTTTGATCCTGTTGTGGAAGCAAGGTATGTTACAAGAAGCGATAAAAGCGAACCTTTAACGGAACTTCGGTCAAGCTAAAGCTTGACACTCCAGAGCCCAAGACTCCAGAGTTTGTTTTTGGTGCTTTAAAATAGAACAATTTAACCTAAGAGGTGTAAAATGCAAAAATATAAGTTCGGCTTTTGGGTAATTTTTGTGCTGGTGATGGGGCTTTGCCCCAATCTTGGGGTTTCCAATAATGATGCGTTTTTCAAATATCCGCCAAAATGGATGAAGAATTCCTCTCTGCCCCCAAAGGAGGCAAAAACACCCTTGCTACCTGATCTTTGGCTTTCTCATAAAACGCAGGAATCTGCCAAAATAAAGGCTGGAACCGGAGCCATTAGCGGTCATGTTACCAAAGCCGCAGGAGGCAGTCCCATCTCGGGCGTGGTGATTACAGCTTCTCAACTGACCTGTCCGTATCATAATTTCCTGGATACTACCGGTTCTGATGGTTCTTATCTCATCAGTGGACTTCCCTGCGGCAAGTATTCGGTCCGGACTACCAACGATTCTGTCTTTGTAGATCTCTTTTGGAATAACAAACTGGTTTGGGAGACACCAGACACGGTGCTAGTTTCTTCAAATGGCACCACCGAAAACATAAACTTTTCCCTTAGGGTAGGAGGAAAAATCACCGGAACGATCACATTGCCCGGGTCGTTTCTTGTTTTATATACTTTTGTATTGGCTATCGATACCATCTCCATGACCGCATATTATGACATGCCCATAGGCTTGTTAGGCACCGCCAGTTATGCTATCAAAAGATTGCCCACCGGAATTTATAAGCTGAGAACTTTTAATTTACTCGGCTATATCGACGTTTATTACAACAACAAATCGAGCTGGGCAACCGCAGACCCGGTTTCCGTTACGGAGGGAAGCACCACCTCTTCCAAGAACTTCACCTTGAGCTCCGGTGGAAAAATTGAGGGAAACGTTTCCAGTGCGGTCAAGGGACCTTTGGGCGACAGCGCCCTGGTTTTGGGAGTTCAATTAAGTGACACTTTAGAGTGGTTTCAAATTGCTTTTACGAATGCCAGCGGTAACTATTCGCTTTCTGGACTTCGAAGCGGATACTGGAAGATCTTCGCCCTGGGGGATACCACTTATGCTTTTGAGTTCTATAATAACAAAGATAGCTGGGGCACTGCAGATTCCATATTGGTCACAGCTCCCTCTACTGTGACTGGAAAGGATTTTGCCTTAGAAGTCGGTGGCTCAATCAGCGGGCATGTATATGATCTGATGGGAAATCCTCTTTCCAATTGCACTGTGGCGGCATATGAAAGCTCCTTAGTTCAACTTCTGGCTCAAATTGGAATTTCGTTTCTGGGTCAATTGGGAATTTCGTTTAGAGAAGACATCACCTCTTTTGATGGAAGCTATAAGATAACTGGTCTGCGCACTGGAGACTATTATGTGGAAGGTTCCACGGAATGTGATAACCAGTGGTATGATCATAAGCCCGCCTGGGAGCAGGGAGACTTAGTTCATGTCACCATGCCTAATGAGACATCCGGCATCGATTTTGATCTATCTTCTCTATTTATCCGTGGAGATGCAACTGGTGATGGCGTGATCGATGTATCTGACGTTGTCTACTTGATAAATTACCTCTTCATAAATGGACCAGCCCCTGATCCTCTGGAGGCTGGCGATGCTGATTGTAATGCGGTGACTGATATTACGGATGTCGTTTATTTGATCAACTATCTTTTCATAGGTGGACCACCACCATGCAAATAGCAGAAAAAAGAAAGGTACCATTTGTAGGTAATGCTTCCCCTCAATTTAGAGGGTGTCTCAAAAAGGTCATTGCGAGGAGTCCATATGGACGGGGAAGTAATCCCAGAAAAAGTGACGAAAACTGGGGTTTCGAGACAGGCTCATTCATCGGGGTGCTTGACAAAATATCTGCACAGCTATTTTAATTTCATGTTCTTTAGAAACTCACTTGCATAGAAGGAGGTGATGTAAAGGGACGGGGTTATTGAAGCGTTTGATCTTGTGCAAACCATGAGGGGTAAAACCTTTTTTGATAGAAGGAGAGAAATCGTGAAGTCAAAAGGATTTATTATGGGAGCAATTTGCTTGTTGGCAGTTACTTTGTGTCTGGGCTCGGTAAAGGCTTTAGCGGCGACAATCGAGGTCAGCGGCGAGACTCACCTGACCAATAATACCGACCGTTACGACCGAAACCCGTCTATCATTTACTATGGCGGACAGTACTGGCTCTTTTACACCAAGGGCGATGATGGCTCAACCAATGGTGTGCGTGGTCCCGGCTACAGTCCAGACAACGATAGTTATGTTATTTGGTATAAGACGGCATCCTCCATTGCCGATCTTGCCTTTGCGGCTGAGACAAAGCTGGAGCTTTCGGAGACCAACCGTCCCGTAGGTTTCGACCAACGTGACGTGTCTGCGGCACTTTTGAATGGCAACCTCTACGTCTTCGCTGCGGCTGGATGGGGAGGATCGCCACAGCCAATTTACTATTACACTTGGAACGGTTCGTGGAGCGGACCGACTTCGCTTGGGACAATTGGTGGTGGACACGTGAACGTGGCTTATGACGTCAACCGGGTCTATCTGGTCATGGAAACTGGATTTGACGTTACCCTCGAGTCTATTGTATACACGTGGGACGGAACTACGCTTAATGGGCCAGACACAATGGCGAACGGTTACGGTGTGCCCAAGATCACCCTCAAGGAGGGTAATCTTTACGTCGTCAGCATAGCTCCTGGTGCTACCGTGATTAGTCTGCACTCTTGCCCAGCCAACGCCAACCCGACCACGTGGACCTGGATTTCAGATCCTGTTACCGTGCCCGGCGCATATATTTGGGACCCAAGTATTTTCAACGATGGCACGAATCTGTATGTTGTTGCGGCACCCTCGACCGCCACGCCAGATCGCCAGTGGCTTGTGCAGACTAAGTCTACGGACAATGGCGGCACCTGGTCGGCGGTGAAGACGATCAGCTATGGTGGGTACGACAGCACCTTCTGGTGGGATTTTTGGCCCATCGGTTACTACGACGGCACTGACAAGTATCTATTCTTCACTACCGAGACTTCCAGTCCGATTTACAGTGACGGTGAGATCGCTTACGTTAAAATGAAATGGAACCTTGACAACGACCATTACTTCTACATTCAGAACGCCATTGATCAAGCTTTTCCCGGCGATGTAGTCAAAGTGCTGGCGGGAACATACGCCGAAAACATGGTGATCGACAAACCACTAACCCTGTTGGGAGCCGGACAGGACTCCGTCTTGGTCTACCCTGCTATCTCGGATATCGGTCAGCCTAATCCGCAGGATCCTCCCAGCTTCAGAGGTTCACAGATGGTGATAATCCAAGCGGAGGGTGTCCTCATTGACGGATTCACCTTTGATGGGGATAGCCCCACTTTGACTCCTATCGGGACTTTAGATGCTCGCAATGGGATCATCTCCAACGCCAGTTTAGGCGACTGGGACAGCCTGACAGTGAGAAACTGCACCCTTAAGAATATTTACTTAAGAGGCGTTTATGCCCAAGCCCAGACTTCAGTTACCGGTATCAGGTTTACCAAGAACACGGTATATAAAGTCAATGGTGTTTCTACGCAATCTGCCGGCATTATGCTCAGCGGAGGAGAGGGCTTAGTCGACTCTAATGTGTGCACCAACTCGTCGACAGGGATATTCCTGGATACAGGTTCTAACGGGTTCGTAAGATTTAATGAGGTAGATAGCTGTGAGGTGGGCATAGAAGTCAGCTCGAATAGTAACAACACATCTCTTTACTCGAACCTGGTGACCAACTCTGACCGAGGTATCGAGACCAAAGGAGTAAATGCACCCGTTTTGCTTGCGGGTGATACTATCAAAAACTGTGGCTATGGATTGGTTCTTTACGGGTTGGGGACGAGCACCACTGATATGCAGTATAGTCTCATAGACGGGATGCATGCCCCCGGGGCGGTGGGAGTCTATGCTTCCACGGATGTTTCCCCCTTGGGGGTGGGAGATGTGAGAGGTTTTTTTAAAAGAAATCAGATCACCCACAACTGGATGGGGATAGTGCTCCATGAACCAGCCGTCGATACCGCCAAACATGTGCTGGTAACTATCGGAGGCGATTCCAGCTCTTACAATCTGCTCTGCGATAATGACAGCTCTGCGCTTCACTTAGATTATTGCAACGATGACATTAATGCCACTTACAACTATTGGGGAAAACCGTTGATCTCTCAAATTGAGCAGGAGATTTATCACCAGGTTGACGATCCCTCTTTGGGTTTGGTCGACTTTTCTCATCCTTATCTTTTAGGAGACGTGAACGCAGATAGAGTGATCGATGCGTCGGATTTGGTCTATGTGTTAAACTACCTCTTCGTAGATGGTCCTGCTCCTGTTCCGATCTTACAGGTCGGAGACGTCACTTGTGACGGGGTTATTGATGCTGCTGATTTAGTCTATTTGATCAATTATCTGTTCATAAGTGGTCCCCCACCAAGCTGTTAGCTACAGAAAAATCTTCGGTTGCTAAAGACCAGGCCGAACCTCTAACTTAAGAGGTTCGGCCTGTGGTCAGCGGAGTCGAACCATTTATAGTGAGTGAAGCCGAACAACCTCGAGCTTGTCGAAAGGCAGGCATGGCTGAATGCATGACTTTGTGTTTAGCAACCACAAAATAATTTAACCAAATCGAAAATCCCCCGCCTTTGGCGGGGGGAGGTGTAAAATGCAGAAATACAAATTTGTTTTTGGGCACAAATTCCGTGTCTTGGGACTGGTTTTTGTGCTGGTATTGGGACTTTGCGCCAATCTTTGGGCTTCAGATAAAGATATCCCTTTCCCGTATGGGCTAAATTGGCTGAAAAATTCCCCCTTGCCTAAGTCTGCCACAGGCAGATCCTTGCCCGACGGATGGCAGGCGGTCGCCTCTGACGGAAAGGAGGCAAGAACACCCTTACCACTTGATCTTTTGCTTTCTCAGAAAGCGCAAAAATTTAGCAAGGGAGTAGCTGGAACTGGAGCAATCTCTGGTCAGGTTACCCAGTTTTCAGGTGGCGCTCCTGTCGAGAGCGTCGTAGTTACCGCTGAGCAATTAACCTGCCCATTCTATGACGCTTCAGCTTATACCAATTCTATTGGTTTTTATGTTATCAATAACCTTCCCTCTGGAAAGTATAAGATTTATACTGCCAACGATTCTGACTTTGTGGACGTTTGGTGGAATAACAAACCTAATTGGCAAACTGCAGATACGGTAATAGTTGCTTCAAATGACACCACCGAAAATATAAACTTCTCCCTTCGGGTGGGAGGAAAAATCACCGGAGCGGTCACACTCACCGGAGCCTCTGATGTCTTTGTATACATATATGCAATTGATACAACCTATAGACAAGACTATTTTGACCTCGCCGTCAATGCTGGTGGAAGCTCTGCCACCTATGTCATCAAAAGATTGCCTACTGGAATTTACAAGCTCAAAACCTACAACTTCCAGGGCTATGTCGAGATTTATTACAATAATAAATCAGACTGGGAGAGTGCGGATCCGGTTTCGGTCACAGAAGGAGCCACCACCTCGTCCATTGATTTCATCTTAGGTTTGGGCGGAAGCATCGAAGGAAACATTTCCAGCTCTGTTAAAGGACCTTTAAAGGGAATCTATGTGTTCGGATGTTACGCACCTGATCCTGAATGGTACAGCTTTGGCTCAAGCGACGAAGACGGGAATTATGTGCTGACGAGCCTGCGGAGTGGATATTGGAAGATCCTGGCTTCCGGAGACACCGCCTATGCTTTTGAGTGGTATAATGACAGAAACACCTGGAGCAGTGCAGATTCTGTGTTGGTCACAGCTCCCGATACAGTTCTTAACAAAGATTTTGCTTTAGAAATCGGAGGCTCGATAAGCGGACATGTCTATCAAGGAGGGTCTCCCGTTTCTGGTTGTCATGTCATTGCCACTGCAGCTGAAAGCTTGTTCCTTTGGTCGGGAATTACATCAAAAGGGGACACTACCTCTGCTGATGGAGGCTATAAAATAACCGGTCTGCGCACTGGAGATTATAAAGTTGCAGCTTTTACCGAATGCGATCAGCAATGGCAGGCAGATATATTTCATGTCACCATGCCTGGTGAGGTATCCGGCATCGATTTCGATTTCCACAATGACCCACCTGATTCTTTTTCTTTACTCTATCCTCCCAATAAAGCTTTCACTCCGCGCACGGTTCATTTTGATTGGGAGACCGCAACAGATCCTAATCCTGGCGATCAGGTCAAATATGACCTCTACGTCAGCACCTCATACCACCACTTTCTGGATTCCGCCACCGTCGACAGCAATTTAGTTGCGAGCGAACATATAAAGATTTTGGATTATGGAGCTTATTATTGGAAGGTGAAGGCGAAGGATAATCATGGAGGGGAAAGATGGTCCAACCAGATCGGCTATTTTATGGTGACAGGTATTCATTATTCTGGGGACATTAAAAGTGATGGATTCATTGATGCTGGGGACATGGTTTTTTGCATGAATTATCTGTTTGCCAACGGTCCTGCTCCTACACCTTTGCAGATCGGCGATGTTGATTGCGATGGCGAAGTCAATATTGCCGACGTCGTTTACCTGAGCAACTATCTTTTCTTAGCTGGACCCCCACCATGTGAGCCATAAGTAAATATTCATTTGTCAAAGACCCGGCCGAATCTCTAACTTAAGAGGTTCGGCCGGGGGTGAATAGGTGGTCCACCACCAGACTGTTAAGAAACCTCACTTCCCTTTTGTTCCCTTTTCCATGAAATGGAGAGAGGGATTTAGGGGGAGCAGTAAAAAGCGCTAAAGCTGTTGCGGGGTAAGGTACCCCGCAACAACAAACAATCGTGGGATGTTCGGATGGGGCGTATAGTAAGATGTAAATCTCTTTTCTTAATCTTTACTTTACTCGTTTGGAGAAACGCAGCCAAGAAGAAGTGAAAACGACCAAACCAAAGACGACCACGGCTATTACTTCAGGATAGAGAACATCAATGGATGCCCCTTTCATAATGATGCCGCGGACGATCTTCATAAAATAGCGAAGGGGATTTATATAAGTAAGATACTGGATTAGCCGCGGCATGTTGGCGATGGGAGTAAAAAAGCCCGACGTAAGGAGGGCAAAAAGAGCGAAGAACCAGGAAAAAAACATCGCCTGTTGTTGGGTTTTGGTTACCGTGGAGATAAATATCCCCACCCCCAGAGTGGCGAACAAGTATACGAAAGATAAGGCATAAAGCAGAAACCATGAGCCGACGAAAGGTATTCCAAACCAGATCATGCCAAAAGCTAATGCCAAAGACATCTCCAGAAAACCGATTAGGGCGAAAGGGATGATCTTTCCCAAAAGCAAGGCGGGAGTAGTTATTGGCGTGACCATGAGCTGCTCTAAAGTTCCGATCTCTCTTTCTCTGACAATAGCCATGCAGGTCAGCATGACCGTAATCATGGTCAACAACGTGGCTACTATTCCCGGCACCATAAAGTAAACCGACTTCGCCTCCGGGTTATAAAGTATTTTCCCCCGCAGTGAGATGGGAGAAGTAATACCGGAGACCTTCTGGTTGAATTGACTGGTTATGATATTGGCATAACCTAAAGCGATGGAAGCTGAATTGGCATTGGTTCCATCCACCATAAAGCCAATTTGGGCCGGCTTCTTCTGTTGGATGTTTTTAGAGAAATCATCCGGAATGATCATGACGGCATTGTATCTATTCTCCTTGAATCCCCTTTCCGCCTCAATAAGCGGAATGTCAGCTGCTTGGGGGACAAAATAATCGCCAACCGAAAAGGACCTGACATATTCGCGGGACAATTCGCTTTGGTCAAAATCATAAAATGCCGTATAGATCAGCTTGACATCGGTGCTGGCAGTATAGCCCAACAGCAATAGTTGAATTAAGGGCATCAGAAATATGAGCCGAAGCATAATACGATCCCGCACGACCTGGTGGAACTCCTTTTTCATCAAAGCTAATGTGGTTCGGATCATCGTCTATCCTATCTTCAACTCGAATCTCTTTGCAGCCACGCTTAACAATATTAAAGTCAGCAAGACCAGAAATATTGCTTCCGTCCAAAGCACGTTTATGCTGGATCCTTTAAGCATTATCCCCCGGATTATCAAGAGGAAGTATCTGGCCGGGACTACATAGGATATATACTGAAGCACTTTGGGCATGTTTTTGATTTCAAATATGAATCCGGAAAGCATCACCGATGGGAGCATGGTGGTCAATTGGGCGGCCATCATCGCCACCTGTTGGGTGCGGACTAAGGTGGATATGAGTATCCCGATGGAAAGTGCGGCGATGATATAGATTATGCCGAAAAAGAGCAAAAGCCATTTTGATCCAACGAAGGGAACGCCGAAATGAAACATGGCAAATACTATTACCAGTATCCCGTCTAGCAAAGCCAGTCCGATGTAAGGAAGTATTTTTCCGATAATCACCTGAACCGGCGTCACCGGAGAGGTAAGAAGTTGCTCCATGGTGCCGGTCTCCTTCTCCCGGGCTACTGTTATCGAAGTAAGCATGGCAGAGATCATCATTAAGATGGAAGCTATCAGACCGGGAACAAAAAAATGTGACGATTTCATATCCGGATTATAGAGCACCTGTTGAGAAATGACCACCCCAGGCAGTTCGACCTCAGGTGGTAATTTCTCCTCAAGAAACTGCCTCAATATTATTCCTGAATAGCTAAAAGAAACGGCAGCGAGATTGGCATCCGCACCATCTATTAACAATCCCAACTCGTAGTGCTGAAGATTGGTTAAGGCGGAAGCAAATCCCGGCTGTATGGTTAAGATAACGCTTGCGTCCCCATTCTTTAATGTCCTTTCCGAATCGGAGATATCCGGGAGTGCTAATGGTGGGGCAAAATAACCCGAATTATAAAACCTCCTGACCAACTCTCTTGAATCCTGGGTTTTATCAAAGTCCAATACCGCTAGCTTAATATTCTTGACGTCTAAATTTATGGCATAACCATATAGCAAGGTCATAAGAATGGGCATAAGTATGGCGATGGTTAGGGAACGGGAATCCCGAAGTATGTGTCGAAACTCCTTGATGGAAATATATTTGATTTTACTCATTGGCGTTCTTTTCGGAAATGAGATGTACGAACAAACCCTGTAGAGTGGGCTGCTGGTATTTCTTGGTCAGTTCCTGGGGGTTGCCTATTTCAATTATTTTTCCCTGGTGCATTATGGAAATCCGCTGGCAGAACTCCGCTTCGTCCATATAGTGCGTGGTAACGAAAATGGTGGTTCCTTCTTCAGCCAAACGATATAAAATCTCCCAGAAGCGCCGACGGAAGACCGGATCAACCCCGGCGGTTGGTTCGTCCAGAAACAGCATTTTGGGGCGGTGCAAAAGTGAAGCCGCCAGCGCCAGACGTTGTCGCCACCCTACCGGAAGAGACCCCGCTAGGCGGTCGATAAATTCTGATAAATCCAAGCTCTCCGACAACTCATCCATCCTCTTTCGCAAATCTCTGGATGGTATCTGGTATACTGAGCCATAGAACCACAGATTTTCCCGCCCAGTGAGGTCTTTATATAGCGAGAATTTTTGGGACATGTAGCCGATGCTTTTCTTTATTTTTTCGCTTTCTTCATAGATATCAAAACCATTGACAATGCCACGTCCGGAGGTCGGTAACAGAAGACCACAAAGTATCCTAATAACTGTGGTCTTGCCAGCCCCGTTAGCCCCTAAAAAGCCGAATATTTCTCCACTCTCAACTGTTAAGCTGATTTCATCCACTGCTACAAAGTCGCCGAATTTCTTGGTTAGCTTGTCGATTTCGACCGCATATCCCATTTTTCATATTTCCTCATAAATTGAATAAATGTGTCTTCCAATTCGGGCTGGACTGGTGAGATCAAATTCGGCTCAATTCTAATCTGTCGAAGTTCATCATAGTAATCTTCGATGGAACGGTTTTCTGGGATATAAATATGCACCGTTGACCCAAACCGTCTGGATGCGATTCCTCTAATCTTATATAATTGCTCCATCCGTTCCGAGGTTGGATTTACGTTTGCCCGATAAACTTTTCCAACGAACTTTTGTTTTAATTCATTCGGAGTTCCCTCGACCAGTTTGCTCCCTTTATAGATGAAAATGGCTCGATCTGAGAGTGCCAACTCATCCATGTAAGGAGTGGATATAACAATAGCTGAACCCCTATCTCTTAAGTTCTTTAAAATGCTCCAGAATTGCATTCGGGAAAGCGGATCCACGCCGGTAGTCGGTTCGTCTAAGACAAGCACCTCTGGGTCGTGAAGCAAGGCACAGCTTAATGCTAATTTTTGTTTCATCCCACCGGATAAAGCGCTGGCGCGGCGATTATGAAACGGCCCCAACCCAGAGAACTCATAAAGAAGTTTTTCCTTCTCATTAAACTGCTGGCGGCTCAGTCCAAAAAGTCCTGCGTAGAAATGGAGATTTTCTTCTACCGAGAGGTCGGGGTAAAGTGAGAACGTTTGCGGCATGTATCCCAAAAGTGGTTTTATCTCCTCGAAATCTTGCGAGACATTATATCCTGCAATTTTTATTTCACCCGTATCGTAGCTAATCAAATTGCAGGTGGCACGGAAAGTTGACGTTTTACCAGCTCCATCAGGTCCTACCAGAGCAACAATCTCACCTTTGTCGGCAGTGAAACTGAAATTGTCCACCGCTTTAAGAAGGCCGTAGCTCTTGGTTAAATTGTTGACTTCAACTATGCTCATTGAATCTTCACCGACACCGGCATGCCGATTTTCAAGATTTTCCCTGGATTGGGAATTGTTATCTTGACTGCGTAGACTAAATCAGCCCGCGCTTCTTTAGTCTGAACATTTTTGGGCGTAAATTCCGCTTGGTCCGAAATCCAGCTAACTTTCCCCTCAAGCGGCTTGCTTCGGCCATCTTCAGGATCTACCAGGGCATGACCACCCAAGCTGATTCTAGTCAAATCCGATGGAGGTAAATACACCTTTACCCAGACAGTATCAAGCCTTGAAATTTTCACTAACGGCTTGCCTATTCCAATCAACTCACCCACCTCCACAAATTTATTGGTGATCACACCCGATTCAGGCGATCTGGGGAAACAGTCATTCAATTGCTTTCCCAATAACGCAATCGCTGACTTAGTGTTTGCCAATTCCGCCACGGCGGCTTCGTAAGCTGCATCCGCCTGTTTTTTGGATAGGATCGCCTGATTATAGGCTGTCTCTGTTTGATCATATTGCTGTTGGGTGATCGCACCCGCCTTCAAAAGAGATGCAACCCGATCATATTCCTTTTTAGCCAAGTCTAAGTTGTAAGATGCTTGCTCAATATTTATGGACGAAACCCTAATCTTTGTTTCTGCCATCTGCCTGGTGGCTTGGGCTTGATGGAGCCGGAGCATGGTCGTAACCGTATCGATTTCTCCAATAGTATCACCCTGAGCTATAGAGTCACCTTCATCAAACCTTATAGACTTAAGCTGACCTGAAACTTCAGACGATACTACTATTTCAGTGGCTTCGATTAGTCCCGATCCACCGGGAGGCGAGGTGCGATTCCCGCAAGAGACTATTAGAAAACCTAGTATTACTATACATATAAAAGTGATGAACCTCATTCTAAGCTCCTTTAAAAATTATCACCAGCGGCTCGAAGTCGCATACCGCTTTTTACCTCTTCTTAAGACCATGCAAAAAGAGATCTACTACCTCTCTTGGTCTTTTTTCCCGAAATTTTTTCCCATCTTTGATTTCCCAGACAGAATTTACGATCGGTGCCATTATCAGATAGAACATGTTCATCCCCATAAAAGAGATGATCGCTTGCTTGGTGTCAACATCCCTAAATAGACCCCTCTTTCTGCCCTGGCCAATTATCTCTTTCACTTTTTTACCTAACCTCTTCCCTGTAATGATCTGCTTTAAAGTCCTCCTGATCCTTTCACCGCCGCTGGCAACTTCCCGTAACAATATAGGAACTAAATCCTCTTGATTCTCGAACAGTGAATTGTATAACTCAGCCAACCTTAGAAGGAGCGAATCCGGGTTAACTTCCGTGGTGACAATCTCTTCCGCCAGTATCCTGACTTTGGATAATTGTTGGCTGATCACGGTTTGATACAGATTTTCTTTGGAGCGGAAATAGTAATAGATCATCGCCTTGTTGACCCCTGCGCGTGACGCGATTCTATCCACCCTTGCTCCCGCCAGACCGTGTTCTGCAAACTCCTTGCGGGCACTCAAGAGGATCTTTTCTGTGGCGTTTATTTCAGATGACCTTTTGCTCTTCATAATTAACCAACAATTTAGTTTAACTAAATAGTTATATAATGCAAGTCGTCAACTTTGTCAAGTACTTTATTATAAAATTTTGTAGATACCAAATACAAATCATACATCCCGCAAGACGGGAATTAGGCAATGCCCAAGAGAGAAGATGTATTTTTCAAAAACTTGTCCACAGAATCCAACCCGACGGTTGGGCGTCTGCCCAAATTCGGATAACCTTAAACTCTCCAGGAGGTTGCCTAGGTTACGTGATCTGTTCCCGGCAAATCCTTCAAGCTGAATCCGACTGCACGTTTCGCTCGGTTTTCCAAATCAAACATTGGCAAAAAATCCCGTTTGCAGGATTCCCGTTGACACTCAAATTTTCTCTTATTATAATTCGGAATGAAAGGAGACAAAATGAAAACACTACCTATCACCGTAGACAAAAGCCATATTATCACCATCGGCGAAAAACTATACACTGAGAGCATCGAGTTGATCCGGGAGCTGGTAAATAATGCCTATGACGCGGATGCCACCGAGGTGAAAATCACCTTGACCTCCGACACCATCTCTGTCGAAGATAATGGAACCGGCATGGATCTTGAAGGATTGAAGCAATACTTCAACATCGGCTCACCGGAAAAAAGATTTCATACCAAATCTCCTAAATTGGGAAGAGATAGAATCGGTCAATTTGGAATAGGTAAATTTGCCACCCTCTCCGCCTGTGAAACTTTTGAAGTTCACACTCAATCTCAGGACTTTGCGGCTAAAGTTACCTTTGATAAAAAGGAATGGGAAAAAAGTGGCGAAAGCTGGCATCTCCCTCTGGAGACGCCACCCCACGATCCCAAACGAGGGGATGGAACCACCGTGATTCTATCTAAGTTAAAGAAACAGTTTGATCCCAATTTAGTGGAACAGAGAATTGTGGAAAGCTGTCCCATTCGGGATCCGCAGTTTAAAGTTTATCTGAATAGCATAAGAGTTAGAGCCAAATATCTGCCGGGCAGACGTGTTCCCTTTTTAGAAGGGACCAAATTTGGACCAGTGCACGGAGAGATAATTATATTGCCCGAAGCCAAAGCCACTACTGAAGACTTGGGAATAGAATGTAAGGTTAAACAGGTTACGATCAAAAGAGAGTTCTTCGGGATGGAATCGTGGGGAAAAGATATTGCTCGAATTAAAGGGGAAGTTAATGCAGATTTCCTGCCGGTCTCAAGCTCAAGAACCAATTTCATCTTGGACTCAGAAGAATATAAAGCATTTTATGAAGTGATGACCAAAGTGATGGTGGGTGTCAGAAAACAATTAGGGAGATTAAAAGAGGAAAGGGACAATAGATCCACCAGAAGAGCTTTGAGAGAGGCATTGCATCGGGTTCAGGATGCTTTGGCACAAAATCCAGAATTCGCTCCGGATGGAGTTCTTCCCATTGCAGATGAAACTGGAGGATTGGGCGAAGCCGGAATGGTTAAGAAAAAGAAAAAAGCTAAAGAAGAAACCATTGGGGAAAAAGATACAAAGGAAAAAGGAAGAAAGAAAAGCGAAAATAAAAAACCTATGGTATCCCAGCTTACACCCAATGCAGTGGTGCAAAGATTAAAGATGGGCAAGACTGGCATTACTTGTTGTCTGGATCATTTTGGACCCGAAGGTCCAGAGTGTATCGCCGAAGGCACAACTATTTTCGTCAACCGCGACCATTCTTTATATCAAAGAGAAGTCAAAAATATGAAAACCCACACCATGCACATTGCCCGGCTTTTGACTCAAGAGATTTCCCTGATGAAAGCCCCACCTGATCCCCGCAAAGCCTTCGAAAGACAGAGCAAACTTTTGAAAGATGCTTTTGCAAGAGATTAAGAAGTTGGAATAACGCAATCTGTTTCAGGGTAGTATTGACAGTAAAAGGTTTGAGTAGGTTGTATACCTTATGGAGAATACTTTTCTTAACTGGAAAAAAGACTTGACAGAGGAACGGGATTATAATAAATTGAAAACCATAAAACCAATGAAAAAAAGATGAAACAAACTAATAATGAGGGAAAGGAGGAACGGCAATGAGAAGATTTCTGTTGACCTCAGTTACACTTCTCTTGTTTACCGGCATTGCCTTCGCAGCTGACTACCCTGTGGACAAGGGAAGCACCATCATCTCAGGCATGTTTAGCTTTACCAATTCGTCTGGTGAGCTTTACGAGGATGAAGAAGGGCATTCAGTTACAATGCTTAATTTGGCTCCAAGCGTGCTAACTTTTGTAGTGGCAAATTTTGCCTTAGGTGGACAGCTTGCGCTGACTCGGGCTTCCCAAGGAGACGCAAGCGCTACAGGTCTTGCAATCGGTCCGAAATTAGCATATTTTGTTGGTGGCCCTAATTCAAAGGCTTATCCTTACTTTGGTATGGGTTTCGCCTACCTCAGGAATACTTTCGAAGTGGAATACAATGGCTATTGGGGCTATGAGAGAGAAACATACACCATTTCAGGCACCAAATTCTTCTTTAGTGCAGGGGTCTCCATCATGGTCGCCCCTCATTTGGCTATTGCCTGCGAGGGTGTATATAACATGGATAACTTGAAGCCTGAGCATGGGGAATCTGCATCAGGTAATACCTTCGCCATTGCAGTAGGCTTAGCCGGTTTCATATTTTGACAAGTGACATAATCTGGTAAGAAAGACAAACAAAGCCAACAGACATTTCTTTAACCGCAATCTTTACCCTTAGGAGGTTTGTATGTCCAGAACATTTAACGTTTTGTTTCTCGTTGTTGCTTTGACGCTTTTGGCTTCCGTCACTTTCGCAGAAGACAAATGGACTGATGAGAACAATCAGTCGTTTCGGGTTCTCAAACTCCAAGAGACTTCTCAGACACCAGCCGAGACTTTGTCGTGTTGGGATTTCGAGTCTGGCTGGGATGGTTGGTGGGCGGACAACGGAGTTTGGGAAGTGGGTCATCCAGACTCCGTAGTGGTTGCCCATTCCGGAAACAATTGTGGGGGAACGGTCCTAAATAACAACTACCCTGACCACGTGGACAGTCGTCTGGTGAGCCCAGGGATTAATCTACCAAATGTCGGTTCCGATGAGGCTCTACGTTTGAGGTTTTGGCATTGGTTTAAGTTAGGAGGCTATTATGACAAGGGGCAAATTCAGATTTCAGTAGATTCAGCTGGTTGGCGACCCTGGGTAACCATATCTGGTGATTATGGAGGGCCAGGAACTTGTGCTGGAAGAAGTTCTGTGTGGTCAGCTGCGGAAGTGGAGATTTCTAAGTATGCAGGGAAAAGAGTTCGTATTGGATTCTATCTTTGGCAGGATGACTTCTGGCAAAGTATAGATTGGGGTTGGTATGTAGACGATGTATGCATCATTAGAAGTCAAGCTGCTATCTCTGCTCCTGTCTGCTGGGATTTTGAGGATGGCTGGGGTGATTGGTGGGTAGACAATGGTGCTTGGGAGATTGGTCATCCTGATTCAATCCCAACCCCCCATTCAGGGGCGCTCTGCGGAGGAACAGTCTTAAATGGAAACTACCCTGATCATATGAGGAGTCGTCTAGTAAGCCCGGCTGTTGAGCTCCCAACAATTGATCTAAATGAGGACATCAATTTAAGGTTTTGGCATTGGTTTAGGTTGGCGGGGTACGGCGACAAGGGGCAAGTCCAGATTTCGATAGATTCAGCTGGCATTTGGAAACCTTGGGTAACCATATCGAGTGATGATTATACAGGGATATCTTCTGCGTGGACCCCAGTAGCAGTTGACGTCTCAGAATATGCTGCTAGGCGGATACGCATTGGATTCTATCTTTGGCAGGATGACTTCTGGCAAGGGATCGAATGGGGTTGGTATATCGATTCTACTACCTTTGAGTGCCCTGCTCCTGAGATCACCGTGCTCCTTTCGCCACCAAACAATACAACAGGTCCAGCAAATGATACTTTTTATTGGCATTCTTCTTTCAGAGCGACTTCTTATCAGATTCAAATCGCCTATGACAGCATGTTTGCAAGTCTCTTATATGACTCGTCCAATATATTGGATACGACTTGTTATCTAATTGGATTGGATACGACGATATGGTGGCGTGTTCGCGGTGAAAACGTGTGTGGTTATGGACCCTGGTCCAACAAAGGGGCGTATACCGATGTCGAAGAGCCAAGTGACTTACAAAACAGCGTGCCTGGTGATTTTGCTCTGAAGCAAAATTATCCTAATCCTTTTAACCCGCAGACAAAGATAGAATATACCTTGCCAAAAGAGACCCAGGTGAAGATTGCCATCTATAACCTTCTAGGTCAGAGAGTAAGAACATTAGTGAATGAGAGGCAAACTGCTGGACATAAAGAAATTCTTTGGGATGGAAAAGACGAGAAGGGAAACGATGTAGCAAGTGGGACATATTTCTATCAATTGAAAACTGGAGAGTTCAGCCAAACCAAGAAGATGGTCTTAATAAGGTAGACTTACGAGATCATCCACAGTTCACTTGTTCGAGCGGGGTGCCCTCACCCCGCTCTACAAAAAAAATGGTCAAGGGTGAGGGTTCATCCTGAAGAGATTCACCCTGAAGGGCACCCTTGAGTAACAAGTCATAAAAGGCTTACGCCTTAACTCCATAAAACCAGATCAAGCTAAAGCTTGATACTCCAGTGGAAGGCTAACGCCCTCCGCTACATTCTCTTAACACTTCGCAAAAAAGGAATCTACAATATCTTCCATTCTCTAATCTGCTCGATGGCTTTGTGGTCGGTCATGTCTAAGTGGAGTGGAGTGATGGAGACGTATCCTTTCTCTACGGCATGAAAATCTGTGTCCTTTTCTTTTTTCCAGGTGGGTGATTGCTCGCCGATCCAAAAGTATTTCTTCCGCCGAGGGTCCAGCTTCTCAATGACCACATCGTTATACACTCTTTTGCCCAAATGAGTGATTTTATACCTTTTTATGGTCTCTTTTCGGTCAGGGATATTCACATTCAGATAAGTATCCTTGGGAAGACCATTTTTTAAAACGAACAATGCTAACTTTCTGACAAACTTTGCGGCGGGGTCGAAATGCTTGGGGTTCCAGTTGGCGATAGAGACTGCTATGGAGGGGATATTCAATATGGTTCCCTCCATTGCCGCGGCTACCGTTCCGGAGTAAGAGACATCATCGCCTAAGTTTGGTCCATGATTGATCCCGGAGATGATTATATCTGGTCTTTTTTTCAGAATGCCGTAAACCGCCAACATCACCGCATCCGTAGGGGTGCCATCTACGCTGTAAAATTTGTCTGCTATTTTAGTGATGCGCAGAGGATAATGCAAAGTCAAAGAATGGCTGGTAGCGCTTTGCTCCCTATCCGGCGCCACCACCCAGACTTCGCCCATTTTGGAAATCTTCCTCTTCAGGGTCAAAAGACCTTGGGCGTTGATCCCGTCGTCGTTGGTAAGAAGAGCTAACAATTTTTCTCCAAATACCTCTCCCCCTATTTCCCCTTCAGGGTGAATCCTTTCAGGGTGAACCCCTCTCCACATTTGTGGAGAGGGGGACTAAGGGGGTGAGGTTTTAAAAATTCTCACCACCACAGAGTTCTCCACATCAATTTGATAAATCTTCCTGTATCTATAAAAGGATTGATAAAGCTTTTTCCTCCATGATAGATGGTTTTTATGGGGACCTCATCAATCTTGAATCCTTTTCTGCCAGCCTTGACTAAAATCTCCGATTCTAAATCATACTTTTTCGCTTTCAATTTAACCTTTTTTAAAACCTGAATTGAAATCAATCTGTAGCCAGATTGACTATCTCTGATGGTTTGACCGGATAAGATCGACAAAATCACCGAACTTAAATTATTGGTCAGCCATCTGGCAAGGGGCATTATTTTCAAATTAATGTCTCTTGTGCCAATTAAGATACCATTAAAATTTTCTCTTGCTTTTTGTAGAAAATCTGTGATAGAGGATGGGTCATGTTGGAGGTCTGCATCTATGGTGAAGAGGGCTTCGTAATTTTTCTCTTGTGCATATTTGAATCCGGTTTTTAAAGCCTCTCCCTTACCTCTGTTTCTCTGGTGTTTCAAAACTACCGCCTCAGCTTTTTGAGCAAGTTCAAAGGTCGGGTCATTGGAGCCATCATCAATCACAACAATGTCACTTTTATCTACAAATTTTGAAACTTTTTCTATTAACTCTGAGATGGTCGAACTGGCATTATATGCGGGGATAAGGACCAGGAATGTTTTAAGCATGAACTACTAACTAATATAAGCGCAATAAAATTAGTCACATTCTATTTAGTTCCCCCTCACCCTACCCTCTCCCCCAAAGGGAGAGGGTTCATCCTGAAGGGATAGAGAGAAAAAGCTTCGCAGCAGAAACAAATGCGTTTGCATTAAAAAAATCGGGGCGATCCGATTTGAACGGACGACCACTTGCACCCCAAGCAAGTGCGCTACCCAGGCTGCGCCACGCCCCGATTAAGCTTTAACAACATAGATTATTTTCATAAAAAATCAGGACAAAATTTCCAAAAGCTCGGAAAGCTCCTTTCTGACCTCCATCAAAAGATTTTTAAGCCGCATCTTCTCTGTAACCAATTTAGCTTCCTCATCCTCATACCGTAGGGTTTTGAGCTTGGATTTTGCGCCATCAATAGTGTATCCTTCATCATACAGAAGATGCTTAATTTGATTAATCAGGTCGATATCTTTCTGTTGATAGGAACGATTACCGGCTCGATTCTTTTTGGGTCTTAAAAGCGGAAACTCCTTTTCCCAGAATCTCAACACATAAGGTTCGAGCCCGGTCATCTCCGCCACTTCGCTTATGGAGTAATAAAGCTTATGGTCAACTTTGGAGGTAAGGTTTTTCGATCCCATTTTTTATCTGTTCCTACCTTATGTTAACTCTTATTCTAAGATATGAATTTTCTTATCCCTGTCAACCCCAAATTTCAGATTTTGGATCTCTGGTCATAAGTTCTGTTATCGCCCGTTTAGGTTCCTTATCCTCAAACAAAACCTTGTAAACCTGTTCGGTTATGGGCATCTCCACTTTATGTCTTAGGGAAAGCTGATAAGCTGATTTGGTGGTCTTAACCCCCTCAGCCACCATAATCATCTCTTTCAGAACTTGGCTTAAGGTTTTGCCCTTGGCAATTTGTTCTCCCACAAACCTGTTCCGTGAATATTTGCTGATGCAGGTGGTGACCAGATCGCCCAGGCCTGAAAGTCCGGCAAAGGTTTCTCTTTTCGCTCCCAATTTTTCACCCAATCTTATTATCTCAGCCAATCCTCTGGTGATCAAAGCTCCCCTGCTGTTATCTCCCAAGCCCATTCCGTCACAGATTCCGGCGGCGATGGCGATAACGTTTTTCAAAGATCCGCCCAACTCCACCCCCACGATGTCGCTATTGGTATAGACTCTGAAATACTGGCTCATAAAAGCCTGCTGTATCTTTTTGGCAACCTCCTCTTGAAAACCTGCCACTACTACGGTGGTCGGAATCTTCACTGCTACCTCTTCCGCATGGCTGGGACCAGATAAAGTGGCGATCTTGTCACAGAGATTTGATGGCAACTTTTCTCTTAAAATCTCCGACATACGACAAAGGGTATCATTTTCAATGCCTTTAGCTAAGTTGACTATTATGGGATCTTCTAAATTAAGCTCGGCTAATTTTTTTGCCACCTCTCTTACGGTGTGAGATGGCAATGCCAAAGCCAACATTTCGGCTCCGAAAGCGGCTGAAATTAGGTCATCGGTAATTTCAATCCCTTTTGGAATTATAATGCCGGGCAATTTTTGTTTATGTTCTCTCTGGGTGGATAGTTTGGACATTTCCTGATAGTCAAATTCCCACAAAGTCACCTGATGTCCATTAGAATGAAGAAGCACAGAAGTGGCTATGCCCCAACTTCCTGCACCCAAGACGGAGATTTTTGCCATAAGCAATCCAATCTATTCGCTGAACCATAAAGGTTCAGCTACGCGTTCTTCACATTGATCCTGTAATAACGCCTAACCGAGCGTTTATTCCTCAGTCTTTCTATAATTTTGTTTGAATTCCTTTTCGACTGAACTTATTTTCTGTTCCATTTAATAGTCTTTTGATATTTGTTCTATGATTATAAAATATAAAAACCAAAAGAAAAAAGATCATGCCCAAAAGCTCCGTGGGCACGCTTCTTTTAAGATAATATCTTTCGAATAGCAAAGCAAGAAATATAAAACACGCGGCACTTAGGGAACCAAGAGAGATATATCGGGTAATTATAACTATGACGATGAATACGATTAATGCCAAAGTGATTTCCAGCGGGATCAAGGAAAAAAGAGCACCCAGGGCGGTCGCTATCCCCTTACCGCCTTTAAATCCGGCAAATAGGGGAAATACATGACCAAGAATAACCGAAATCCCCGCCAAGATTTTTATACTAACCAAGTTTAATGCCACAGGAGTAAGAGATATTTGTGTGACCAAAAGCACAGCCGCCATTCCCTTCCCAATATCCATAATCAAGACGATGATGGCAGGGAAAGCTCCCAGCACCCGATAAACATTTGTGAATCCAGCATTTTTTGAGCCATAATCTCTTATATCTATTCCTTTAAATGCTTTGCTGATGATTATGGCTGACGGAATAGAACCTAATAGATAGCTAAGAATTATGATTACTGAAATTGTTAGCATAGCCTTTTGGGTCTCTGAAAAAGTTTCGGGACAAGGATGGAGTGTCCGCCTTTAGGGACTGCTGAAAAACCCTAACCGGAGTGCATCCCGCCAAAGGCGGGGTGCGGTTTTTCTAAAAATCTAAGTGGTTAGGATATAAGAATATTAAAATTACAGAAAATCGCGAAAGCAAGCTTTCGCACTCCTAAAACCACTTTTTCGACATGCCCTTTAGGTGGACCAAAAAACTCCTTTGTATTAAAGGAAATCAATAGTCAAGCTAAAGCTTGACACTCCACTTAAATCCCCCGCCGTTCTTTGGCAAGCTCAGGATGGCGACAGTTCGACTTTGCTCACTGTCCCTGAGCGAAGTCGAAGGGAGCAAAGTCGAGCCATAAAAGACGACGGCGGGGCTACGAAGATTATTCTAACTTGGCATACAATATCCATTCTTGTTCTTTGGAGCCTCGGTCGAAGTATATCTCGAAGACAAAGTCTTCGTCCGTCAATACCCGACAGTAATTCCTATGTCGTCTCTGCCACCATTTCTTTGTTTTTGCTCCGGATTTTGGAAAACTATAGTCGGGCCAAGATGCGATCACCTCTTTTATTTTATATTCCTTATCTCTCCACACAAATGAAATCGGATTTTTCGTCTTCTCATCCCGAACCACTTCAATCTTTTCGGAATAAAACTCAGGCATACTCTGCTCTACTTAATTTCCCCCTCACCCTTCCCTCTCCCCTATGAGACTGTGTCATAATTGTGTTTTGAGGTTGTAGCCGCAATCTTTAGATTGCGTAAGTCATTGGGATTCAACATCTCGATTTCGCAGACTAAAGTCTGCGGCTACAAAAACCGAAATTCTGACACACCCCCTATGGGGAGAGGGCATCATCGTTTCAGTTTTGAAAGATTGCTTCGTCGCTTCGCTCCTCGCAATGACATTTTCGAGACACTCCCTCAGGGGAGAGGGAATTATATTAGTTTATTCTCTTCTCTTTATTTTCATTCTAATTGGGGCTCCTATAAATCCAAAATGCTCTCTGATCTTGTTCTCTAAATATCTCAAATAGGGTTTTTGCAAAAGCTCGGGGTAGTTACAGAAAAAGACGAAAGTGGGCGGCTCGACATCGGTTTGGGTGCAATAGTATATTTTGATATATTTCCCTTTGACCGAAGCAGGTGGCTTTCTTTTTATCTCTTTTCCCAATTTATCATTTAGCTCATGGGTCTCTACCCTTTTTTTTCTTTCATTATAAACCTGATTAATCAAATTTAAGGTCGCCCCCAACCTCTGCTTGGTCTTGACTGAGATGTAGACCAAAGGAACATAATCAAAAGATGGAGCTTCTCGTTTTATTCTTTTGGTATAATAATCTGCGGTTTTGTCATCTTTTTCCACAAGATCCCATTTATTTACCCCAACCACCATCCCCTTTCTCAGATCATCTACCTCGTTCATTATCTTTACGTCCTGATTTACCAGTCCCACTTGTGCTTCGATCAAAACCAAAGCTACGTCGCACCTTTGTATGCTTCTTAAAGTTCTAAGTGAAGTGTAGTATTCTATCCCATCTTCGATCTTTGACTTACGCCTTAAACCAGCTGTATCTATTAATGTATAACTCATACCATTAATCTCAATGTCCGTATCAATCGAATCTCGTGTAGTTCCCGGTGACTCTGTGACGATGAGTTTTTCTTCACCTAAGAGGGCGTTGACAAAGGAAGATTTTCCAACGTTAGGTCTTCCGATCACCGCCACTTTTATACTTTCTCCTATTTCCTCTTTCGCCCCCTCCTCAGGTAAGGATTGCGCGATAAGATCAAGAAGCTCTCCGATGTTTATTCCATTCAACCCAGAAACCGGTACCGGTTCTCCCAACCCCAACTTGTTTAAAAGAGGAAGCTCAGCCTCATCTTTTTGGTTGTCCACTTTGTTAGCCACCAACAGAACCTTCTTTTCCATTTTCCTTAACCGGTTGGCAATTTCTAAGTCGATATTTTGTGCCCCCACTTTGGCATCCACCAAGAAGAGAACCATGTCGGCTTCCGAGATGGCAATTTCGGCTTGGGCTTTGACCAATCTCTCCATCTCCGTTCTGCTATCCGGGACAAAACCTCCGGTATCCACCAGGTAGAACTCTTTTCTGTTCCAAGTGGTGGGGGCGTAATTTCTGTCACGAGTCACCCCGGGCTCTTCATCGACCACTGCTATTCTTCTTTTTAGAAGTCGGTTAAACAGGGTCGACTTACCTACATTCGGTCTTCCGATTATGGCAATGATTGGCAAAGGCATAGGTCAACTGTCAACAGATTCATCCTGAACGGATTCACTGTGAACGGATTAAACGGATTTGCCGGATTTTAAGTTTTTTTTGATCTCATTCTAAGATGGCATTCGGTTATAGATGACCTTTAGGGTTGCCCCTACATCTCTTTAAGTTTAAGTTGGGTCGGGAATTGTCACCAGGATCCCGCCTCGCGGGAGAATTCCCGACCCAGCTTCGTGCGGGTCACCAGGATTCCGCCAAAGGCGGAAAAATCTCCCGCGAAACGGGATCTTGACGACAATTCCCGCACGAACGAGAGGGTTTTTCAACACATCCTAAAGGCAGACACTCCAATAGAGTTTCCACCAAATCATACGATCCAATTATCACTTTTCGGTCCAATTCCTTTTCTAAGTCTTGGGGGGTCATATCATCTAAGAAAAGACCATCTTGGTTTATACAATTGGGCGAGAGAAGAATTACTTCTCCTATCTCTTTCTGTCTTTTTAAAGAATTGAGCATATCTATCCCGGTCAAAAGACCTGTAACCGTTACAGTTGATCCAAAGAAATCATTTTTTATCTGTATAACTTTAATTTTAAGACCTGGTATTATGTTAAGTCTGTCTTCAACCATTTTTTTGATCAGCCTGAAGGCTGATACTCCAGTTACCAAGCTTACGTTTAGATTTCCCTTTAAGCTTTTGGGTAAAAGTTTTTGTTTTATTTGAAACTGGTCTAACAATTTTCGCATCATTCCCACGCCATTTTCTATCTGATCAAAATCATCATAATATTTTTTATTCGGAATGTCAAGACGAGCTTTGGTGAAGAATTCATCCGAAGCATAGACGAAACCAACTTTAACCTTTTTCCTAAATATTTTTTGCCACCCGTCCAACAGTTTAACAATTTCCAAAGAATACTTTTTGTCGACTGGTTTTATCTTGGGTAAATTTTGCCTATAACGAGTTATGCCCACCGGGACCAATGCCAAAGATTTCACCTGGGGATAAAAAGAAGATAACTCCTGAACTGATTTCTCCAGATATTCTCCGTCATTTACGCCCGGACATAAAACAATCTGGGTGTGCATTTCGATTCCCCTCTCTGCCAATTTTTTAATTATAGGCATAATTTCGGGAATCTTTTGATTTGACAAAATTTGCTTACGCAGATATTCATCGGTGGCGTGAACGGAAATATAAAGGGGGCTAAGTCTTTGTCGTATAATCCGATTAATATCTTCATCTGAAGTATTAGTTAAGGTAATAAAGTTGCCCTGTAAGAATGAAAGCCGATAGTCCTCATCCTTGAAATAAAGAGATTTTCTCATCCCCTTGGGAAGCTGATGAACAAAACAAAAGATGCAATTGTTTTTGCAACTTCTATATTTTATCTCACGAAACTCCAGTCCCAAATCTTGGTCGGGTCTTTTCGTTAATCTTAGCTTCTTTATCTTTTCGTTTTTATCTTTAAGTTTTAAGATAAGGAGGGGTTCGGATGAGTAGAATTTGTAATTTATAATATCATTTATGGGATGACCGTTTATCTCTAAAAGCTCATCTTCTGGAAAAATGGAATAAAGCAAAGCAATGCTTCCGTTTCTGATTGATTTGATTTTCATTATTTTTCAATTTATTATAGTGAACGACTTAAATAACTTCTCATATTTTCACCCTCCCCTAGATCCCCTCCCATCAAGGGAGGGGAGATAAAAGATTGAATCCTTTTCCCCTTGTGGAAGCGAGCCTCTTTTTCCCTCCCCCCTTGCGGGAGAGGGTAAGGGTGAGGTGGATGCAAACTTGATTTTGACGTTCACTATAAATAATGGAAGGAAGAATTGTTTTCAAAACGCGAAACAAGTCATCAAGATGCTTCGCATTTCGCTACTCCTTTTGTCTTAAATCATCGTCTATCCACAGCACCGATTCGATATAGATCAGAAAACATCTTTAGATATTGAATAATGCAATTCAAAACCGTGGCTATTGCAAGGAAAAGAAAGATTTCTTTTAAAAGATCAAAACGGACAACATAAAGTATAACGGTAATAGCCCACACCCAAGAATTGAGTTTGCCCCAATTGTTGGACATGGGAAATAGATCTTTTCTTTTGACCAACAAGATTGCCCCAACAAGGGTCAAAAAATCTTTAAGAAATAAAAGAGCCGCCGCCCAGATAGGAAATCCCCGATGAAAGATGATAAATATCACAAAGATTCCCAAGCCCAATTTATCTGCCAAAGGATCCAAAATTTTCCCCAAATCGGTGATCTGATTCAATTTCCTGGCGAAATAACCATCCAGAACGTCTGAGGCAATGGCAACCAGCATCAAAAGGACAGCGATGTAATACTGTGTTGTGGTGTCTTGAGCTAAAAAATAGAAGATAACAGGCAAAAGAAGGATGCGGAAAATCGCCAGAAGATTGGGAACCAGCAGAAAATCCCTTTTTTTTATGACCATTTTGTTGTCAATGCTTTCTAATGAGACCTCTAAAAAACTACTTAAAGAGGGCAAATTGGAGTGTTCATCTTTAGGGACTGTTGAAAAGCTTCCCTAATGTCATTGCGAGGAGTTCAAAGGACGACGAAACAATCTCTAACTCATTGATTTATGTGGGAGCCAGATTGCTTCGTCCCGATTTCATCGGGACTCGCAATGACGCTCCTTTAGGTTTTTCAACACGCCCTTTAGGTGAATCTTGCAAAAGCTCGTTATCTTTCAAGAAGTTTCAGGTCAAGCTAAAGCTTGACACTCCGATAGAACCTTTCTCTCTTTAACTTTTCCAGAGATCTCCTAATGAAAATGCATTTGTTTCTGATACAAAATTGTCCCCTCACCCTTACCCTCTCCCCGGTGGGGAGAGAGGACTGTTTGTAGTTTTAATCATCTCCTTGGCTTGCTTTAAAGTTAGTTCGCTTATTTTCTCTCCGGAGATCATGCGGGCGATTTCCTTTACCCTCTCCTCTTCCTCCAATTTCTTTATTTGGGTAACCGTTCTTCCCTTTAAACTTTCCTTGAATACTTTAAACTGATGATCTGCCGAAGATGCAATCTGCTGGAGGTGGGTAATCACGATCACTTGATGCGATGAGGCTAAATTCTTCAAACTTTTTCCCACAGCTGAAGCCACTTCTCCACCGATTCCCACATCAATCTCATCGAAAATCATGGTGGAAACCTGATCTGCTTTAGCTAAGATTGATTTGAGCGCCAACATTATCCGGGATATTTCTCCGCCAGAGGCAATTTTGGCTAATGGTTTTAACTCCTCTCCGGGATTGGGAGAGACGAAAAACTCCACCTGATCCATCCCTTTCTGGTCTGCAAAATATCTCTTGTCATCTATTTCCAAAAGTCCATTTTCATCCTCCTGGGATGTTATTTTTACCTCAAATTTAGTCTTATACATTCCCAATCCACTTAAGGTAGCTTGAATCTTTTTGGCTAAATCAGAAGCTTTGGTTTTTCTTTTTTGGGAAAGCAAAAGACAGTCCTTTTTAAAAGTATCCGAAAGCCTTTTGATTTCTTCTTTTAATCCAGTAATGATCTGATCTTTATTTTCAATCTTATTTAAATCCTCCTTTATCTTTTCTGCATAGATCAGAATTTCATCAATTGTATTCCCATATTTTTTCTTCAGGGTATTGATCAGGTTTAACCTCTCCCTTATTACTTCCAGTTTTTCCGGATCGAATTCTAAGGATTCTTTGTAGCTTTCCAAGAATCTTGACAGCTCTTGAAGTTGAATCAGACATGAATCTAAACTTTCTTTTGGCTCTTTCAATCTTAAATCCAGTTCTTTTCCCCTTTTCATTTCTTTGGAACAGATAGCCAGCCTCTCTTGGATTGAGCCTTCCCCCTCATGAAGATTTTGATAAATAGATGAAGATAATTGATAGAGCTCCTCTATATTCTCCAATACCTTTTTATCTTGAATTAGCTTCTCCTCTTCCCCTAAAGACAAGTTAGCTTGTTCGATTTCCTTTATCTGAAAATCATAAAGGGCTTTTCTCTCCTGATCTTGTTTCTTGCTTTTTTCCAACTCATCCAATTCATTTTGCTTTTCTTTTAATCTATAATAATTCTGACTTACTGAAGCTAAAAAGTTATTTAGATCACTGAAGTGATCCAGATATTCTATATGTTTTCCCACATTTAAAAGAGACTGATGTTCGTGTTGTCCATGCAAATCGGCTAATCTATCTCCGATTACCTTCAGAGTCCCCAAAGTAATCTGTCTATCGTTGATAAAGCAACGACTAACCCCTTTGCCTGAAACCTCTCGCCTGATTATGAGGATGTTGTCGGTACAATTTATTCCTAATGAGGACAACGAGTTTTTAAAAACACGATCGGGTTTTAATTCGAACGTTGCCTCCACTATTGCAGTATCAAAGCCGGTTCTGACCACATCGAAGCTTGCTCTTTCCCCTAAGACCAAATTCACCGCCCCCACGATGATAGACTTCCCCGCACCCGTAGCCCCGGTGAGGACATTCAATCCCGAATGAAATTCCACTTCCAAATCCTCAACCAAAGCATAATTTCTTATTCGAAGATTTCTCAACATATAAAGGAATTGTCTATCGTAAACCCATCAAAAAATTCATTTTCATTGCGAGCGACTGTCCCGCAAAGCGGGATCTGCCTTTGGCATAAAAAGGATCGTGGTAATCTCCAAGGGATTTCTTCGTCGCTCCGCTCCTCGCAATGACACTTTATTTAGGACGTTTGCATTACTACAAATGGACAAAAATGCGAATGTATCGCGATTTCATAGATTTTACCTAATTCCCCCTCACCCTATCCCTCTCCCCATAGGGGAGAGGGGATTTATATAGACTTATTCTCCTAACTTTGGTCGGGCGCCCCAATGAAGCTTTGTTCTTAAAATATCATAAAATGATCTATCTTTGAATTTGATCAAATGAACCGAATGCTTAGCTTTGCGAACTAAGATGGAACTACCAGATTTCAAATGAAATGCCACCTGTCCGTCGATGGTCAAAACAGCTTCCCGTTGAGCAAGCTCAACCACTACTTTCAATTTTTCGTTTTCCGAAAAAATTATGGGGCGTGAGGCAAAAGTATGCGGGCAGATGGGAGAGACGATGATGAGATTTGTCTTCGGATTTATTATTGGTCCTCCCGCGGCCAAGCAATAGGCGGTCGACCCAGTGGGGGTGGAGATTATCAAGCCATCGGCGGAATAGGAACAGATGAATTCGTCGTTAGCATAAAGATGCATTTGGAACAACCGCGCCACTTCGCCTTTGTCTATGACCACATCATTTAAGGCGTATTGGTCAAACTTTTTTAACCCTTCCACCTCAGTCTCTAAAACCATCCTTTGCTCAATGAAGTAGTCTTTTTGCTTCAGTCTTTCTAAAGTTTTATTTAGATCATTAGAAGTGATCTCGGTCAAAAATCCCAAGCCACCTAAATTTATTCCGAGAATCGGGGTTTGATGTTCGCCCACTGCACGTGCGGAGGCAAGCATGGTCCCATCTCCACCCAGGGAAATAATCATCTCACAAACCTGCCAGAGTTTTTCTCTGGGAGAAGATTTTTCTTTATAATTCACTAAATCACAAAGCTCCGCATCCAAAAAGAAATCGACTTTATTCTGCTTTGCCCATTGGATGATATTTTCCACCACGTCTTTGGTGAGAGGTTTTTTGATGTTAGCGACGATTCCAATGCTTTTCATATATAATCTCTTTGGATTTCTACTTCTACCTCTCCCCCTGTCTCCCCCTCTCCATCCCGCCAAAGGCGGGAGAGAGGGGAACAAAAGGGGTGAGGTTTAAAGTTTTCATTTTGTCGGGTAGCTCTCCCGCTAAAAGCGGGATCGCAACCCGACCTACCTCTCCTTCTATCTCCCCCTCTCCACAGATGTGGAGAGGGATTCACCCTGAAGGGGACAAAGGGGATGAGGTTTAAAAACCCGAGCCATAAAGGCTCTGCTACGTTTTCTTTAGACTATGCGGGTCGGATGAATCCGACCCCTACAATCTTATTGTCACGGATGTGGGCGCTTGTGACAAACAAGCTTTGCCACGCCCGACACCCTTCGACTATGCTCAGGGCACACAAAGGTCGGGCGCTACGTTCAGACACGAATAGCATTAGGTTTAAGTTTCAGGACATTTCTCACCATCTTGACGATCCCATCTTTGTCTAATCCTAAAATATTAAGAAGCTTGTTTCGGGGACCGTGCTGGATGAATTTGTCGGGAATGCCCATTCTTTTGATAAGCACATTATTTATATCACGAGCTTCGGCAAATTCCAAAATAGCTGACCCAAAACCACCCAAAAGAGCATTTTCCTCAATAGTAATTATCTTATCAAATCGTTTTAGAATAGAAAGAAGCATCTCTTCATCCAATGGCTTCACAAAGCGGGCATTCACCATCCCCACATTTATCCCATCTTTGTGAAGCTTTTCAGATGCTTCCAAAGCCGGATAGACCATAGAGCCAACAGCAAGGATCTCTAAATCCTTCCCCTCCTTTATTCTTTCCCAACTCCCCATTTCTATTGCAGTGAAATCGTCTTTGACTGAGACTGATTTTGGATCGTCTGGAATAGGAGCACGTGGATACCTGATAGCCACAGGACCATTTTGCCACTTCACTGCGGTGGATAACATGTTTTTCAGTTCGTTCCCGTCCTTGGGAGCCATCACCACCCAATTAGGAATCTGCCGAAGATAAGAAAGATCAAAGGCTCCATGATGGGTGGGACCATCTTCCCCCACCAGCCCAGCCCTATCTATTGCCAAAATCACCGGAAGATTTTGAAGAGCAATATCATGGATCACCTGATCAAATGCCCTCTGCAGAAAAGTGGAATAGACTGCAAAGACCGGCTTTAAACCTTGAGAGGCTAATCCGCAGGCGAAGGTGGCTCCATGTTGCTCGGCTATCCCCACATCATAAAATCTCTTGGGGAAAAGCGTAGCGAAATCGAATAAACCAGTTCCCAAAGTCATGGCAGCAGTTATGACTGCAATTTTTTCATCATCTTTAGCTAATTTAACTATGGTGTTACCAAAAACATCCGTATAAGTGGTTTTTCCCACCTGTCCATTGGAATTTCCGGTTACCTTGTCAAAAGCTCCAATGCCATGAAAACGGGGAGCGTCCTCCTCCGCGAACTTATATCCTCTCCCCTTTTGGGTCAAAATATGAAGCACGATAGGTCCATTCAAAGTCTTCAAATGTTCTAAAGTCCTTACGAGACCAGTTATATCATGACCATCCAGAGGTCCGAAATATCGGAAACCTAACTTTTCAAAAAGTATTCCGGGAACCAAAAATCCTTTGATGCCCTCCTCCACTTTTGCCACTGCGGCTCTGATCTTATCCCTTCTTTTGAACCTCCCCACCATTTCCCAAACTTCCGCTTTCAGCTTATTGTATTTCTCATCCGTCAAAAGATCAGTCAAGTATTTGGACATTGCCCCTACATTCTTGGAGATGGACATCTTGTTGTCGTTTAAGATGACGATGAGATTTTTGCCCAAGGCACCGCTATTGTTTAATCCTTCAAAGGATAAGCCGCCGGTTAAGGCTCCATCCCCTACCACCGCCACGACAAAGAAATTTTCTTTTTTCTGATCTCTGGCACAGGCCATGCCTAAAGCGGCGGAGATGGAGGTGGAGGCGTGACCCACATCAAACGCGTCGTGCTCACTTTCGGATTTTTTAGGAAAGCCGCTTATCCCTTCATATTTTCTCAAAGTATCAAATCGGTCTTTTCTTCCAGTTAAAAGCTTATGAGCGTAACTTTGATGTCCCACATCCCAGATGATCTTATCTTTGGGCGAATTGAAGACATAATGGAGCGCCAAAGTCAGCTCCACCACCCCTAAGCTGGGGGCTAAATGTCCACCATTTTTAGATACTACCGTTATGATCTTTTCCCTTATCTCCTCAGCCAACTCTTTTAGATTCTCAATGGGAATCTTTTTCAAATCCTCTGGCGAATTTATTTGATCCAACCATCTTGTCATTTTTACCTCATTTCACAAGCGAACTAATGTCCCCCTCACCCTAACCCTCTCCCCCAGGGGGAGAGGGAAAAATTGGGGACGCGAGACAAGTCTCGCTACTCCTACTTCTTTACTCCATCCTCTCAATCATATAATCCGCCAATTCTTTAAGTATCTGTCCATTCTGGCTAAATATTTTCAGTTCGGCTTTCGCTTCTTCCAAAAGTTTTGTTGCCATTTTTTTAGATTTTT
>Ga0315289_10001934_pt1 | contig 32122 bp, 28 predicted proteins | sample YL17G11_40_MG_FD_203452 | JGI IMG/M metagenome (GOLD analysis project Ga0315289, IMG submission 203452) | Sediment microbial communities from Yellowstone Lake, YNP, Wyoming, USA - YL17G11_40 | ecosystem: Environmental > Aquatic > Freshwater > Lake > Sediment | place: USA: Wyoming | collected... | reverse complement strand
CTCTCTCTCTCTCTCTCTCTCTCTCTCTCTCTCTCTCTCTCTCTCTCTCTCTCTCTCTCTCTCTCTCTCTCTCTCTCTCTCTCTCTCTCTCTCTCTCTCTCTCTCTCTCTCAAGACGTCTATAAAATAAACTAGACACTTTTTTTCACGGAGAAGAAAGTTTGAAATGACAAACAAATAAAAAACACATCACCCTCCTCCTCCTATCGCGTCGCTGCCGCCGCCTCCAAGCCTCAGGGCCGCCTCGCCTCGGCAGCCCTGCGCGCCAACCGGCACTCATCGACCAGGCTCCGCTGCGCAAACTGCGCGCAGTCCCCGGGGGCCAGCGCCGACGACAGCGAGAAGATCAGCACGGCCGCAAGCGCGTAGCCGGAGAGGAGCAGCCAGAAGCTCGCGCGGTCTATCCACCACGCCGCGAACGCGTAGCGGTCCCTCGCGGCCACCGAGAGGGTGGCGACGCGGCCTCTTGTTCGATCTCGGGTGCCTGGTACCTCGTCATCGTCGTCGCCTCCTCCTTCTGCTCCTGCTCCTCCTCCGCGCCGGTTTCTCGTGCAGAGAATCCCGCGCTGTTTGTGCTTCCCGCAGTCGTGGTCGCCCGGGGCGGCGAAGGCCGCGTTGGGGCCCGCCGCGCCTTTTTCTTGCTCCTGGTCGTCGTCGTCGTCGCCGTCGTCGCGCCTCATCTCCTTCGAGCTCGAGGAGGCGGCGGCGGTCCCGAGCTCGACGTCGGAGGAGAAGCGAATTGACCTGAGCGGGCGCAGCTCCCTCAGCGTCGAAGCGAGGGGAGAAGAAGAGGCCGGTGCCGTCGCCGTCGCCGTCGCCGTCGCCGTCGCCGTCGCCGTCGCCGTCGCCGCCGCCCCTGGAGACAAAGAAAAGGGCGCGCACCCCGTGGCTGCTGCTGTGGCGGTTGCGACTTCTTTCACAGAGTGGCGCCTCGCGGCGTCGTTTGCCGCTGCCGCGGAGGCAACCGATGACGCCGAAGACGAGTACATCATCTTTCCTCTTCTCCCGAGAGAAGAAATCGATTTCACCAGCCTGCTCCCAGAGCTCGAGACCGCATGCGAGAGCTCCCTCGACGCGGCCTCCTTCGCCGCGGCCCTCCGGCGCCACTCGACCCGCAGCTCCGGGAAGCGCTCGACATGATAGACGACAAGGCTCTCCGCCGCGACCGCGAATAAGAAAGAATAGGAGAAGAGGACCAGAACCTGCGAGGGCAGCACCGCGGAGGTCTTTGGCAGCCCCTCGCCGATGACAAACTGGATCGCGGCGAGCGCGAGGAACAGGGAGAAGGTCAGCTCGAGCCGCGTCGCGACGCTGGAGGCCCCCAGGAAGAAGCACGTCAGCGACAGCAGCGTGCAGAGCGCGACGGGGAGGATCGACTGCAGCGCGAAGTAGAGCGAGAGGCGCGAGACGAAGATCGAGACGGTGAGGCGCAGCACCCGCGAGTTATCGCGCTCGAGCGCCGCGCGCGCCGCGGCGTCCCCCGGAGTCGGCACGAGCGGCGCCGGGTCTGCCCGATCCGACGGTTGCACGAGGTTGCGCAAGCCCCCCGGGTCGTCGAACTGTTTGGTCCAAGGTTCCTCGACGACGAAGACGTGAAGGTCGGTAACCCTCCACGATGAGAGGTCGTCGCCGTAGCCCTGGGTGTATAGCTTGATGCCGGTGGCCGAGGACTTGACGGCGAGCGAGGCGTTGTTCGGGTAGGGGCTCGCAGTCATCGAGAGGTGGAGGTCGAGCGTCTGATGAGGAAAAAGAAAGGAGGAGGAGGAAGTAAAGAAGAAGTGAGAGCGAACGAGCGAGCGCGCGAGGGAGAGAGAGAGAGCGAAAGAGAGCGTGCGCGTGCAGAAGCTTTCGATTCTGCACTTTTTTCTTCTTCTTCTTTTCTCCTGCTTCTTTTCGCGTTGAAAAATACTCACCTGCGAATCGAAAGGGAAGCCAGCGAAGATCATCGAAGTGTAGACCTCGGCACGCATCTGTTTTTTTTTCCCGTTTTTTTTTGGTTCGTGTGAGACGGGGAGGTTGGGACGTTTTGGTTCTAGAAAAGGAAAGAAAACGAATTAAAAAGATGGCGTCTGTCTGAGATCAAAAAAAGACGACATCGTACCTCGACGCGCCACGTGACCACCCCGTTGTCCCTCGCCCTAATCTTGTACGCCTGCATCCTTCCCTGCGGATACTCGAGGATGTTCCGAAAGATTAGCGAGGGAAGCCAGAGCGTGTCGCAGCACAGCGAGAGCTCGTGCCGCATCTCCTGCCCCGAGCACGGTCTGTCGCAGCCCGCGCCGCCGTCGCCGACGGCCGACTTCTCGTTCATCCTCGCGGTGGCGGCGACGACCGCCGCAGGGGCGCGCAGGTCGGTCCAGCTCAGGTGAAAGTACAGCGTGACGGAGAAGATGTAGTTCTTTTCGTCGACGGAGATGAGGCGGTCGAGGTAGGTCGACTGAGTTTTTTTAATTCGGGTTTTTTTGAGAGCGACGGGTGGGGTGAGTTTTTGGGGCCCCCGCCTTTCTCTTTCTTTCCCTCTTTTTTGTATTTTCTTTCTTTCCCTGTACTCACCATGAAGAGGGTGGTCTCTACACCAGGTGGGGGCACCCCCTGGCCCGTGAAGGGGCTGTCGACGTAGTCTTGATTTTTTTTTTTGGGGGGTCGAGGTCGAGGGTCGAGGGACGGAGAACGGAAGTGAGCATTAGAAACAAAGTCGGCTCTTTTTCCCTGCTTCGCCAGGCTTCCGGATCGCACTCGACACCAGCTCTCTCTGTCTCTGTATCGCGCACACCTTTATCTCCGATCATTGCCTGGGCGCCGCGAGAAAGAAACACAGCTGCGAGAAGCGCGAGGGCGATTGACGGCACTCGTCGTCGCCACCATCGCCGGGTCGAAAGTGACGATGGCGACATGCCTCCCTCGCGTTGCCCGTATCGCGGAGGCTCAAGCGGTCTCAATCGCGATCCGAGAGCGTTTGGATTGATCGAGAGGCGCCTGCCCGATGCGTAACGCAAGCTCCAAAGCAAGCGCCGAGGCGGGAAAGAATGGGTTGGAATGTTGCTCTCTTTCGAGCTAGCCAGTGTCAAACATTTTTTTTTATTCACACACTCGAACAAGGAAAACAAAAAACTCTTCAAGCTCCGTTCCGCTCGTCTTCCAGCGCCAAGGCTGCCTCAGCCGGAGAGGAGGAGCCAAAAACCGGCTGGCGCAGTCTACCCACCACGCCGCGAATGCGTAGCGGTGCCCCTCAGCGGCCGAGAGGACGGCGGAAGAGAGGGGGGGCCTAAAGCCCAAAAGAAACAAGGAGGAGGGACAGCAGCTGCTGCTTATTTTTACAGATGACACTCGAGTAAGAGCGTCCAATGAAGAGCAACGCGTACGTTGCCGAAAAACTCTGCCAATTTAAGAAAGTGAGGCCAAGTCTTTCTCACGTTGAAGGAAGAAAATTGGCGGCGGTGACAAGGCCCGAAGAAACGGCCCTGGAGAATAGAAAAAAAAATCCACCCTCCTCCCCCCTCCTCTTGTTCATCTTATTCTAAAACGCCATCTTCAAGTCGTTTGCGGTCCTACCCATCACGAGGTCCTTCCAGTAGCCGTTGGTCTCCTTGATGACTTCGAGGGCGAGCTGCCTCGGCTGCACCGTGTTGTTGTAGCTGTTTTTTGAGAGTAGGAGGGGGGAGAGAGAGAGATCAGGGGTGAGAGACGGAGGCCGAGCCGCGCGGGAGGAGGAAATAAAAACGCGAACACAAACTCGTTTCCTCCTCCTAACTCACCCGAACTTGTTCTCGGGATAGCCGTCGGGTTTCTTGTAGTCGCGGAGCCAGACGCGGATGCGTTCGAGCTCGCCAGGGAAGACGCTGTAGAAAGAGAGAGAGAGGTTGGAACGAGGCGGAGACAGTGAGTGAGGAAGCACGTGTGCGAGAGAGAGAGAGCGAGAGAAAAGGCGAAGCCGAGTACAAAAGGCACCGAGACTTGGGAATCCCTACAAAAGCATCCGTGGAGCGCGAATACGCGTGAAACGAGACCCGGAGAGGGGGAGCATGCCGCGGCAATGGAGAGAGAGAGGAAACGTTGACAGCCGAAGCAAAGCGTGTGACAGCAACAGATCACGCCTTCAACCTGGGCCAGCTAGTCGGGGCTCGCGGCGGGCCTTTCTCGTAACTCTTTCAAGGTAACGGATCGCGAAGCGAACATTGCAGCCAATATCGAAAAAAAAGAGAAAGCGAAAGCGGTATTTATTCACCTTGGAAGCAGCGGGCGCGGGCGAAGGAGCGGCGGCGCGGTGGGGAGCCTACGCCGGCGCCGCAGCGATTGTCGTGTGCTCCTGGGCGAAGGCGCCGGCGATCAGGGCGATCACGAGAACCAGCAGAGTGACGAGCTTTAACATTATTGTAGACAGCGGGGGAAATTGTGTATGTGCGGGGGCAGGGGCGCAAGCGTGAAGAGGGAGGGCACCGTTAGAGTTGGAGAAATAAAGGGGTGCAATCTGCTCTTTTTTGAAGCCAGATCCAAAAGAATAAGAATAGTTGACTGTCAGACAGTCGCCACGAAGTGGTCCCGCAAAACGGTCGAGTTTTTTTGGAGTTTTCGTTTCGTCCCGTTCTTTTGGCTCTTTCCACGCGAGAGCACCTCTGCAGGTCGCGATATCAGTCTCCCTGTCTCAACGCAGCGGAAGACGAGAAATGGAACGAGAGAGGAAGAGGCGGCGGCGGCGGCGACGAGAGGGAGGTAAGGGTCGAGTGTCGAGGCTGAGGCCGAGAGGGCTGAATTCAACTGCTTCCTCTCTCTCCGTCTTTCTCTCCAAGGCAGCGCCTTTAGAGCTCCTCGTCTTTCTCTCCGGGGAAAGCTCGCGCTTCTCGTGCGTAAAAGAGCAGAAGCGCGACGATCAGGGGCGCGAGCGGGCAGCGCGGGCGGCCTCCCTTGTCTTGCGCGGGCGGCGACGTTGGCAGGGACATGTCGTTGCTGTAGTCGTTCTTCGCCCGGGGCCAGCCGGCACTTGGAGAGATCTAGCCATGCCGAGGAGGCGCCCGGTGGAAGGCCAGCGAGAGGCTGGAAGCTCTTGAGCGAAGCAGACCCGGGATGGAAAGTTATATGAAAGAATGCGAAGAAGAGGAAGAGAACGTTATTTTTTTCGCTTTGTTGAGGTTGAGGATTGGTTTTCCTTCCACTTCTCAACTCTCGCCTGTCAATCGCGAGAAAAAACTCCGTCGCTCTCTCTCTCTCTCTCTCGCTTGCTCCCGCGTGCAAACGCTCCGCAACCCGAGTTCAGGCTTCTGCATGATTTCTTGACACACTCTCTCGAGACGCATCAATGTTCGATCCTGAGACCGGCAAGGTCACTGCCGCAGCGGAGGAGCTGCGCATGCGGCGAGCTCCTGTGGCGAGCATCAACGGCGGCGATTCCCCCGCCGCTCAGGCTTCGTCGTCGCCACAACAACCTCGACCTCCGACTTCGAAAAGGGGCAAGAAGAAGCCGCACCCGTGGTTTGCCAACGCCAAGCGAGCCAATGTCTGGAGCGTCAAGGTGCGTTTTTCGTAGTAGTTGTTGTCGTTTTGGAAAGAGAGGAGAGAGAAGAGAGGGAGGGAGGGGGAAGGAGGGGCGTTTCTTTTTACTCATCACCTCTTCAAAAACCACGACAAACAGACCCGAGCCCCGCAGTGGGCGTCGCTGCGCTCGCGCTGGCGCTTCGTCGAAGGGATGGTGTTCTACGTCGGGCCTCCTCTGTACCTTATTAAGAGGATCTGGCCGCCGCTGGTGCTGAATTTCATTGGTAGGAGAGAAAAGAGGGAGATAGACTTTTTCAGGGTGTTTTGCGCTCTTTTTCTTCAACTCACAAACCTTTTTCCTCCAAAACTCTCTCTCTCTCTTCTCTCTCCCTCTCCTTCACCAAATAATAATACACAGTCTATGCCCTCGTCGCCTTGGACCACATCTTGGAGTGCATCACCACGCGCAACCACAAGCAAGCCGTCGCCCGAGGGGACAAGAACCCGCCCGCGATCTTCTCGCTGTTCCCGACGCTCTCCGAGTCGGTCACGGGGTCGCTCGACGCGGTTTTTCGACTCTCGCTGTTCGCTATCGCGCTGCTGCTGACGCTGAGGCTGGGGCGGGTGTACGAAAGGTAAGGGAACAGGCAGAGAAGAGGAGGAACAACTCGCTGCTGATGCCAACCTCTTCTTTCTTTCTCTTTCTCTCTCGCGCTCTCCCCCTGTCTTTCTCACGCCGCTCTCTTTTGAAACCCTCTCCCCTCTCAATCTCCTCTCTAAATAACAAAAAAAAGGTGGTGGGAGTGCAGGAAGGCGTTTATGAGCCTGGGCACGCTCGCAGTTGGGATCACGCACCGCGCCGGCGCCTGGCTCGACGTCGCCGCAGCGGCGCTTCCGGCCGCGAGTGACGGCCAAGGCGAAGGTTCTGTCGTCGCGGCGGCCAAGAGGACAAAACTCCAGCTCCTCTGCGAGGACCTCTCCCGCTGGGCCACGGTGTGGCAGTTCTCGGTCATGCAGGTCTGCACCGACTCTGCCGCACTCCACCCTGCGGCCACGAAGCTGCTCAAGCCGAGGGAGCTCGAACTTTACAAGGGGACGCCAAAGGGAAGGCAGCTTGTGATGCACAGGCTGACGCGGCTTTTGATGGTCGACGGTCCCCAGCTGGTCTCTGAGGTGAGTTTTTAATTCGATTAGTTGCTTTTTTGGGTGCTAGAGAGATAGAGAGAGGGAGAGAGAAGCGCGCGGGAGGGAGGGAGGGAGGGAGGGAGGGAGAGAGTCAGAGAAAAAAAACTCACCGTCGAGAGTCTCGACTTCGCGCGAAAAAAAAACTTCAAAAAAACAGTGTAGTTCGTCGTCGTCTTCTTCTTCCGGAAGCCTCGCTGGGATGATTCTCGACCCCATGGTATCCAACGAGCTCATCCGCCAGGGCAACGCGGCGGCTGGGACCTGCACCGGAGTAAAATTCCAAAACCTGCCCGCTTCCGTACGTTTTTTTTTTTAGAGAGCGAAAGCGCGCGAGAGAGAGCTAATCTTTAACGAAAAGAAACAAAACACACTCACTCTTTCCCTCTCTCTCTGTCCACAAAAAAATCTACTCCAGATCTCCCTCACGAGCAACGGTGTCACGCAGGTCTTCCTCATGCTCTACCCGCTCGCCAGCCTGACGCTGGGCCGCGGCGGCGATATTGCTGGAGATTTATTTGACGATGACATTTTCAGCGTCTCGTTCACCATCATGGTCCGCATGCTGCTTCACCTCTTCGTCTGCGTGCTCCTCCTGGGCCTCGCCGAGCTGTCGACGGCCCTCGAGGACCCATTCACGGGCGGGCACATGCCGCTGGAGGACATGGCGAGGACGACGGTGCGCGACGTGGCCCGCGCGAGGAGGGAGACAGCCGCCCTGAGAGCGCTGGAGATCGGCGGCGAGGGAGTAGGAGGAGGAGGACGAGGCGAGGAGGGAGACATAGTAGGAGGAGGGAAAGAGGGCGGCGGCGGCAGCGGCGAAGGTGCCGGTCTCGAGGTCCTCGAGACAGTTGACTGGCGGGGCGCCGAGGCGATGTGCGGCAAGGTGCTGAGCTGAGAATCCGATAAAACCTTGAGTCTTTGGTTTTCAAACTCAAGCGTTTTTTATTTTTTTTGTTCCTTGCCTTTTCCGTAAAACAAGAAACTTTCTTCAACCACTCTTTATTTTATATGAAAGAGCGCAGAGGAAGGACGCACGCGCGTCTATATGAGCTGCGAGAGGCGGCAAGGATACCAGAGAGCAGGAAAAAGAAAAACTGAGACAAGACAACGAAAAAGTCGAGCGCCCTCGGCTTTCTCTCCTCTTCCCTCTCTCCTCTCTCTCTCTCCAGAGCTGTCAACGCCCCAAGGATTCGGGATCTCTCCTTTCTACCCGTTGTGCGGATGGTGCACTCCGCCGAACCCGCTGTCCCGCCCCGTGTTCTGGATCGCGGCGCTTGTGGACTCGCACAGCGCGCGGTCCTGCCCCGACAGCTCGCACTCACTCGGCGCGCGCGCGACGCCGAGCGCGAAGATGAGGACAACGACGAGGATGTAGACGATCGCGAGCACGAGAGCGCAAGTCATGTCGATTCTGTACGAATGAGCGAGAGAGAGAGAGAGAGAGAGAAGAGAGAAGGAAAAAGAGGAGACAGAGAGAGAATTGATGTGAGCGTCGGCTGGCCTCTCGTCGAGATCGAGGTCGAAAACTAAAAAACTCATTTTTTTCCTCAAAACCCAAAACTACTCACCTCCATGCCACATAGGCGTACCACGACTCGCGCGCATCGGCGTCGAGCTGCCTCGCGATGTCCTGGCGGCGCCTGCGGGCGCGGGCGATGGTGCCCTCGCTGCCCTCGTTCGCGCCTCTTCCGCCCAGGGCAAAGTCGTCGACGTCGCCGAGCTCTCTGCCCGCTTCTCTCCGCCCTCCCCCGGAAGGCGCAGCAGCAGCAGAGGCGTTCGGGCCACTCCCTCGCCTTTTCCTCCCGCTCCATGACCACGGCGACCCTCGCGGAAGCCCGAACGAGCGCGCGAACGAGCCCGAGAGGCTGCTGAGCGAAGGGCGGGGATCCAACTGTTGCTGCGTCGGCGAGCGCGCTCCTTTGGCTGCTGCTGCTTTCGGCGCTTCGTTCTTGCCGCGCTGCTCACCTCCCTCCGCCACCGCTCTCGGAGAAGAAGACGCGGCAAAGGCCCCCAGAGCCGCCGCACTCTCCTCTTGCTCGGTGTCGGCCGCAGCAGCAGCAGCAGCAGCGGAGGCAGCTCTCACTCCGTCGGCCGCCGCGGCGGCAGCGGCCTTGTCCTCCTCGCGCCGCTGCTGCGCCGCGACCAGCGACGCGCGCGCGCTCTTGGCCCGCCGCATCCCCTGGAACCAGTTGAATACGCGCTCCCAGCTCGAGACGTTGTAGACGACGAGCGCCTCGAAGCAGACGAGCAGCAGGACGAGGTAGATGACCAGCTGCCGCGTCGGCAGGACGTAGCTCGACGAGGGGAGCTCGCTCTCGACGACGAACTGGATCGCGACGAGGCTCAGGAACAGCGTGATGATGATCTGCAGCCGCGTGTCGAGCTTTTCCGGCTCGACGAAAAAGGTCAAAAGAGAGATGCACGTGCAGACGACGACGGGCAGGATGATGTTGAGCGAGTCGAAGAGGCTGTTTCTGGAAATTATGACCGCGACGACGACCTCCGTGACGGTGAAGTCGGCGCCGTACTTTGGAGCGGCGCTGACCTTGGAAACGCTGCCGTTGGGGAGGAGCGCGCCCGCGGGCAAGGGGACGACGGGGGCCGGGTCGTCCCACGCGCTGTAGGTGCGCAGATTCTTGAGCTTCTTGTCATCAAACTGCTCCGACCACGACGACGGCTCGTGGGCGTAAATTCGAATCCCCGTGACGGTGAAGCGCGACAGGTCGTCGCCCGTGCCGGCGAGGAAGAGCTTTGTTCCGGTCGCGCTCGGGACGACCCTCACCGCGGACTCGCCGCGCCGCCCCAGGATCTGGAGAACCACGTCCAGCGACTGCCGGTCGAAGGGGAACGCGACGAGGTCGAGCGTCGTGTACAGGTCGGCTCTGACCTCCACCCTCCACGTGACGACGCCCTCCGGTGTGACGGTGATGTACGACGGCTGCGTGCGCCCCTGCGGGAGCTCGTTGATGTTCCGGACCAGGATCGTCGGCAGCCAGAGCGAGTCGCAGCAGAGCGCGCCGGGAGGCGGGCTCTGCTGCCGGTTGCAGAGGCGCTCGCACTTCTTAGTCGGGTCGGCCTCTATCGCCGCCGACGCGGAGACGACGTCCCCGGGAGCGCGCGTGTCGACCCAGGAGAGAAGGAAGTAGAAGCACGCGGAGTACCTGATGAATATGGTAAAAAAAGGAGGGGGGAGAGAGAGAGAAATGAAGAAGACGGGAAAGAGGAAGTGAGCGCGTGAGGCTGCCTCTTCTTATCTCATTTTGCGTCTCTTCTCACTCGCTCTCAAAGCAGAGCACGGCTCTCACATGTAGTTGACCTCATTGACGTCGATCAAGCGATCGAGATAGACGGACTGGAATCGTTTGCGGCGGGGCGGAGGCGCGGGTTTCGGGTGGGAGGAGGCGCGGGTTTCGGGTGGGAGGAGGCGCGGGTTTCGGGTGGGAGGAGGCGCGGGTTTCGGGTGGGGGGGTGAGCGGGTTATCTTCCCTCAAAGGGTTGCCTCGTTCACTGTCTTGTGCTTTCTCCACTCCCCTCTGGCCTCATCGCTCACCATGAAGATAGTGGTGTCGTTAGGCGGGTGGATCCCTCCGCCGGTGAAGATCGGGTCGATGTAGTCTGTTTTTGGGTTTTTTTTTTTCGACCGAGGTCTCGCTTGAGGTCGAGAGGTTGAGTTCCGGTTGAGTCTGAGGCAATGCTTTCCCTCATTCTCGTTCGCCGCTTCGCCAGCTCGCGGCGAGGCTTTTCGTTCCAATCGCCTCAGTAGAGATTGGAGATCTTATCATTGTTTACACTGTCCCATAAGTACCTTTGCTTCCAGGCTCCGCCAGCGTTCCCTGGGGCCCGAAAAGGGAGAGCAACACCATCGATGCAAAGACCGACGCCGCTAGCCATCGCAGTCGTCGATGACAAAACGGACCGCGCTCGCAGCCGCCTCGGCTCTCGCGAATACTATCGTGCACGGCGAGAGTGAGACCGCGCGACATGACCTCTTCGATTGCTGAAGCGATGGTTGGCTCGCCAGGCGCGGTCGAGAGGGGGTGCGGTGGGACGAGAAGGAGAAAGTGGTGAGTGATCGATCAACTGTTTTTTTCCACGCGACCTCTCTTCTCTCTTTTGAGAGGGGAGAAGCCTTAGGTTCTTTCTTTTCAACCTGTTTCCGCGAGGTCTAAGTTTACAACATGGTCAAGAGGCGTACGAAACGCTGCGCGCGCTCTTCCTCGACGCCATGATGCTGCCCACGAATATGAGCACCGCGACGAGGAGGTAGAGGGACCCGATCACGTAAAAGCTCACGACGTCGATCTTCCAGGCGCGCCAGTGGAAGAGCGCCTTTTCGAGCTCCGACTCGAGGAAGAGGGCGTCTCCGCCGCCGGCAGCGGGCGGGGAGGCCCCCGACGGGGGGGCGGCGGCGGCGGCGGTGGCGGAGAAAGAGGCCCGCGGCGGCGCGACTGCCCCATTTCGCGGCGGCAGGGGCAGAGGCAGCTGCCCCGCGCCGGAGCTGCCAGAGGCGCCTCCTGTCGCCGCTCCTCCGTCGCCGGCGGCCGGGGAGTCCGCGACAGCTCCGCCGCGGCGGCCGCCCGCGAGAGCCCTCCTATCGCGGGGGGAGCCGTCGCCGTTTTCGCCGTCGTCGCCGCCGCCGCCGTCGTTCGCGGCGCCGCGCGAGCCGCCAACGCCTCTCCCGCGGCCGACCCCGCCGCCGCCGCCTCCCGTTGCAGACCGCTTCCGGGCGATCGACGACATCAGCTGGCTCGCCCAGCCCCTCTCGCCGCCCCGCTCCCCCTCACCCCTCCCGATGTCGCAACCGCTGTCCCCGCCCTCGGAGGCACCCCCCCCTTTGTTCCAGAGACGCGACAGCGAAATCGACCTCCGGGGCCCGCCGGAGGCGTTGCGGGCGCTCATCGCCATCCTCAGCTTCAGCATCTGCGTGTGCCGCTTGACGGCCGCGCGCCTCCCTTCGAGTCGCGAGCGCACCTCGGGCCAGTTCCAGATGTTGAAGACGACGAGGGACTCGATGGCGATGAGGCCGAGGCAGACGTAGGAGGCCAGGACGAGCATGCGCGTCTGTGCAAGTTATTTGTTTTTTTCGAGCCGAGGGGGGTAGAGGTCGCGGTCAGTTTCGTTTCCTCGGGCGTTTCGTTCTCTGGACCCGTTTCACCACTGGCTCTCCGTAAATGAAATCTTACCGGGATGACGTAGCTGCTCTTGGGCAGGTCCCCTTCGATAACAAACTGTGCGAGTTGCCGGTTTTTTCGAATGGGAAAGATGAAAGTTTAAGAGGTGTTCGTTTCTTCGCTGCTCACGCTTTTCCTCTCTCTCCTCTTTCCCCCCTCGTGCGTGCACTAACCTGGATTGCGATGAGGGACAAAAAGAGCCCAGTTGCGGTCTGCAGCCGGGTGTCGATCTTGTTCGGAGGCACGGCGAAGACAACGAAGGACAAAAGAGTCGCCGTCAGGACGGGGACGACGGCGGAAATGATGAAGTACTGCCAGAGCCTCTCGAGGACGATGACGACGATGACGTTGACGACCTCGATGCTCTCGCCGAAGGCGGGCTTGCCGCTGGCCAGCGCGGGCACCAGAGGGGCCGGGTCGCGGGCGTTGCTAGCTTGAACGACTTGGCCCACGGCCTTCGGGTCGAATGCGGGGTCGGAGACGTCGGTGGTTTTCGTGTTCTGAGGGGGGTGAGAGAAGATAAGTTTTCGCTCCCTTCCGACTTCCTCTCTCTCTCTCCCCCTCGCTCCCTCGCTCCCTAGCGACTCACCCTGTTGAATTGCTTCGAAAACGCCGTCGACCACACTTCCAGAAGCAGGCTCTTGGTCTTGAAGCTCGAGAGGTCGTCGCCCCACCTGTTTGGCAATAAATTAAAACAAAACAAAAAGAAAAGTGAGTTCTTTTCTTCTTCTCCTGGTGTCGTCGAAAGACATTTCCGTTTTCTCGTTGTTATTCGTTGTTTTATAGAGGCATTCTTACCCCATAGAGAACAAATGGAGACCCCTGGCCGACGGCGTGACCTGATGTTGAGAGAGAGAGAGAGAGAGAGAGAAGGGAGCAAGAGAAGAAGAAGAGAGTGAGTTTGAGACAAGGTGGGGAAAAACATTTCCTCTCCTTCTCTTTGCGTCTTCTTTCTCGTCGTGGAAAAAGAAAACACGCCCCGCCGCCAGAATTACCTTGACTCTGCTTTGTTCCGGGTTCAAGTTCAGATATTGCAGAAGGATTTCGAGGCGCTGCAAGGGTAAAAAGGAAGACAAAGGAGAAGGAAGGAGAGGAAGGGAGTGAGCTTTTCGTTTGTTTTCCCGCTCCCTCTCTCATCTCTCCGCAAAACCAAAAATACTTGAAAACCCCCACCTGAGAATCGAAGGGCTGCGTTGTCGAATGATTGGGAAGTTCGACAGAGAGAGAGAAAGGAGGTGAGTGTTGCTCTTTTTCTCTTCACCCCAAGCTACCACAACCACCACTGCCACCGCCACCTCCAAAACCAAAAAAACCAAAAAACTCACAAACGCCTGCACGTCCAGCGACGTGTAGAAGTTGCTTCTGAACTCCATGCGCCAGGTCACCACGCCGCTGTCGTCGTTGACGGCTATATAATAAGGCTGCAGCCGGCCCTGCGGCATCTCGTCGGCGTTGCGGATGACGAACGACGGCAGCCAGAGCGAGTCGCAGCACTGGGACACTTCCGAGGGCGCGCGCTGGCCGATGCAGAGACCTGATGGTTGTTGTGTTTATCGTGCGTTGTTTGTTGTTTTTTAGGATCGCGGAGATGAGTCAAAGTGACGGCGTGCGCGCTCGAGAAAAGAGAGAGAAAGAAAAAAACTAGAAAAAACTGAAAGACAACGCACGGGCGCAGTCCCTCCCGCCCTCGGCGGTCGTCTCGTTGGTTGCCTTGGAGACTTCTTGCGGGGCCCTGGGGTCGACCCAGCTCAGGAATAAGTACATGGAGACTTCGAAGACGTACTTCTTCTCGTCGAGCTGTTTGTGTGTTTCAGGGGTTTCGGGAAGAGCAGTTGGAGGAGAAGAAAACGATTTTTTTAAAGTATGGTCGCCGACGCCTTCGCCGTTGCGGGGTTGGAACTGCGATCCGTCGCGAAAAAGAATCCTCCACATACCGCAAGCACTCGATCCAGAAACGCAGAAAAAAACACCTCCGTTTCTCCAACGGGTGCGACGCCGCCGCCCACCAGCGGGCTGTTCATCCAATCTGTGGTCGTCGTGGGTTTTCAAGAAGAAAAAAGCGGGAAAGGGAAACGTCGAGGTCAACGAGGTCGAGGTCAGCCAAATGTCGAGGTCGAGGAAGAAGGAACAGAACGTCACATCTGTTCCACCCTCAATTGCCACGCTATCCGCCGATTCGTATTCGTACCTTTTGCTCCCGGGGGATCTCCGGCGGCGAACGCCAGTGCCGGAGGAGTGGCGAGGATTAGTGAAAAAACGAGAAAGCAAAGGGCGACATGTCGGACGAGGGAATGCCGCCGGCACGTGGTCAGCCAGCTATTTCGGCGGATCAGCATCGTCATCGTCCAATTGTCGACGCCTTTGCTGCTTCCGGTGGCCCGCGCTGAGCTGCAAATCGAGAGCTTCGCAAATATGATTGCGTTTTCAGGGACCACGGCGGTTTTGTCTGTGGCAAAGACAGCGCAGCTCGCTTTGGTATTCGTCAAAGAGAAGAACAAAGGTCGAGTGTTTTGAAAGTGAGGAGCTAGTTATTTCCCCCTCCTCTTCGCGGTGAAGTTGTTTTTTCTTCTTCCTTCTCCACGGCGGACGTGCTTACACTTGCTCTCCCGCTCCCCAACAAACAGAGAGAGAGAGAGAGAGTGAGAGAGAGAGAGAGAGAGAATAGCAACCCAGCAACCCGTCGCACCCCCATCGTCACTGCCCAAAGACGACCCCGCCCCCCGAGCTCGAGTTCGCGCTCGGGTCGAAGCCGTGGCTGCGCCCGTACTCGTAGAGCGCCTCGAGCGTCTCCTCGAGCTTCCCTTCCCTCTTGAGCTCGCGCCACTTCTCGTAGAGCGCCAGCGCGGCCCTGGCGTCCTCGACGGAGTCGTGCTCGCTCGACTGGAAGTCCGCGTTGCCCAGCAGGCGGGAGACCAGGAAGCGGAGGCTGAGCTTGCGGCCGCGGCTGTTGGGCTTGCCGCTGGTGCAGCTGCTGCTGCCCGGAGCCGCCGCCGCCGACGACCTCTTCGTCCCCTCCCCTCCGTCTTCTCCCCCCCGCCCTCCACCTCCTCCGACCTCTCCCCTCCTCGCCTCCTCTCCCAGGTGGAACAGGTGGACGGTGTCGACGACCTGGTCGGGCGGTACCACGATGTTGATCATGCGGAAGTCCTGGGCCAGGCCGTGGCCGACGAAGGTGGCCCCGGCGGCGACCAGGTGCGCCAGCTTGGCGTAGGCCTCCTTGAGCGTCGCGAGCGGCGCGCCGCCGCGCGCGAGCGTCGAGGCCGGGTCGAGGTCGGCCGGTCGCAGCCCCGACCAGCGCGTCAGGTAGTCGAACACGGGCTCGTTCTGCCGGATGTAGTCGTCGATGGCCGGGACGTTGAGAAGGGGGGGAGGAGGAGCGGAGGAAGAAGGCCCGCCGTCCCTGCCCCCGCGGACGACGGAGACCCTGGCGAGCCCGAGCCTTGCCGGCCTCGTCTCCACGATCTCCCCGTCAGTCCTCATCTCGCGCAGGGCCGGGGCCAGGGCGACGAACTCGGCGTCGAGGCCGAAGAGGTCTCCCGGCCGCGGCAGCTCGTCGAGGCCAAAGGGGACGAACGACGAGGGAGCGGCGGCGGCAGCGGCAGCAGCGGCGGCAGCAGAAGCAGCGGCGGCAGCCGCGGCGCTTCTGCTACCGACTTCGCCGCCAGCGCAGAGAGAGACGAACTCGGCATCGCTGAGCAGGCGAGCCGGCCTGACCGGCGGCGGCGGCGGCGGCGGCGGCAAGGGCCTGCGAGGCTGGGGCTGGGGAGGAGTTTGAGCTGCAGCAGCAACAGCAGCAACATTTGCTCCCGCCGCCTCGTCTCCCGCTTCTTCCACCCGCGTGAACATCAGCAGCGCGGGGGCCTTGGCGCTCCCGTAGGTCCTTCGGGGCTCCTTTGCGTCCGTGGGGATGATCGCAAAGTCGTTGATGAGCAGCCAGGTCGGTGTGGCGCTCTCGTCGGCTTCTACGCCGCCGCCGCTCCTCTCGCCGGTGACGCCCCCCTCCTCCGCGTTCCCTTCCTCCTCCTTCCCTTCCTCCTCCTTGGCCTTTCCCTCTTTGCCCGCCCCGGCGGCGAAGATCCCGGAGGTCGAGTCCAGGTAGCTCGCGGGAACGCGCACGTGCGTGACGAGGTGACCCTCCCCGTCGCCCCTCGAGGAGGCCGAGGCGGCGGAGAAGAAACGCACGGAGCGGGAGGGGGGCGCACGGAGGCCTCGGCCGCCGGCGTCGGAGCCGTCCCGGTCGCTGTCGCCGCCGCTCCCGCCGTCCTCGCCTTCCTCCTCTTCCTCGTCGTCATCTTCGTCGTCCGTTTCCGGGTCTTCAAGGTGCGCCACGACGGACGTCAGCTCGTAGGTGGCGCGGAGCGAGCTCTCGGGTTTCTTGGGAGCGTCGCTGTCGCCGCTCACGCCGCCACCGTCGGCAGCGGCGGGCGCTCCCTTCCCCGCCCCCGCCTCCTCCGCGCTCGCCACCAAGTCGCCGACGCTCCTCCCCTGCTTCACGCGCACGTCCCAAGCCGCAGAGTCGACCTCAACGGTCACCGCGGCAGGGAGCCAGGGCTCGGGCTCGGAGGGAGAAACGGCGGGGGCTTCTTTTTTCGCGTCTGCGGAAGCGGCGGCGGAGGCGGCGAAGAAGCCTTGAGGAGGAGCGCCGACGCCGCGCCCCTCCCTCCTCGCCGCCGCGCCCTTTTCCAGGTAGGGAGCCCACCACGCCAGATCCGCGCGGTCATGCAGGCCCGTGCTGACAACCAAAACGGCCGGGAGCGACGTCGGGGCCCTCGAGGAGGAGACAAAAGCGTAGCCCGCCTGTTTTGGTGGAGAGAGAATAAAAAAAGTGAGTTTTTTTTTCCTCTCCCGCCGTCGCCCCCGGCCTCGAGACCTCGGAAACGAGAGGGAAAAAAATAAACGATCTCACCTTGTCATCAAACCACGCCCTGTGAGCAGCGGCCTCGGCCTTGAGCGCCCCCTCCAGCAGCCCCGCGAACGACGGGCGCGAGGCGTCGATCGGATAGGTCGAAGACTCGGAAGAGGAGAGAGCGGCAGGGATTGGGGCAGCCCCGGCAGAAGGGAGGGCAGCAGCGGGCGCGCCGCTTCCCCCGGGTGCCCCCGCCGCCGCCGCCGCCGACAACGACGACGACGACGAAGCCACGGGCCTCTGCTTCGGCGGCGGGTAGCTTAGCTCGACGCTGAAGACCCTGCCCGGCTTCTCCGAGACGCGTCTGTCCCCGGCCAGGAGCTGCGTGCGGCTGCGGAACGGGATCCCGAAGACGTCCGAGACGATGGAGTCTGCCGAGGCCGCGGCGAGCGCGGAAGTGGGGAGAGCGCCGCCGCCGCCGCCGCCGTCGTCCTCGCTCCCGCCACCTCTACCTCCGCCTCCTCCAGCAATCTCAGCCAAGCTCTCCAGCCTCGGCACGCCCCTCCTCCCCACGGCCTCCCTGTGCATGGCCTCGAGCAGGAAGCGAGCCAGGCTCTGCACGCGCCTCGCGAGGCTGGCCACCTTCGCTGCCTCGGCCTCGATGTCGCCCGCGGCGGCGCCGAGCGCCGCCCCGCCGGCCGCCGAGCGCTGCGCGTGCGCCTCCACCAGCCCCAGCGCCACAGCCTCCCTGCTCGCCCGCAGCGCGCGAAGCAGGTTCGAGGCCTGGCACGCCCCTCGGGGCGCCGCCGGGAGCGCGCGGAAGATGGCGCCGCACTCGTCCAGCAGCGAGAACTCCGACCCGGCGTCGGGCCTCGACCTCGCGAGCGCGGCGGCGAGCCAGGGGCTGCCGTAGAACAGCGCCTGGACCAGCGCGTTGGCGTAGCAGTTGGCGATGCCGTTCTCGAGGCCGGCGAAGCGGGTCGGGTTGTGCGCGGCGAAGTCAAAGTCGGCGTAGCGGGTCTGGGCCTCCGGGGAGGTGATGACGCGGGGGTCGTAGGCGGGAGGAGGGGAGCCGGCGGGCCGGCGGCGGCGCGCCGTCCGTCGGCCGGCGGCGGCGCCCCCCGTGGCGGCGGCGGCCCTTTTCTTCTTCTTCGCCGCCGCGGCCGCAGCCGCCGCCACCGCGGAGGAGGAGGAGGAGGCCTCTCTTCCCGTTCCCTTCGCCAGGGCCGCTCCCACGCCCGACAGCCCCCCCCCGACCGCGCCCCTGACCCGGACGCGCGCGTTCCGGATCCCGTGCGCGGCCGCTGCCGCCTCGGCCGGCGTCCTGCCCGCCCGCGCCTTCGGGTTGGGGACGTACGCGACGAAGTCGTCCCTGCGCGCAGCGGCCAGCAGCGCCGGGTCGACGACCCTCGGCGGCGCGCTCCAGTCCCCGGAGTCCCCGCCCCAGGAGGCCGAGAGCGGCGGCCGCCCGTCCTCGGCCGCGAAGCCGACGCCGTAGTCCAGCGCGACGCACGCGCCGAGCGGCGCCAGCGCGGGCTGCCCCTCCTCGGGCAGGCCCTGCGCGCGCTGCGACGGGAGCGCGCGCAGGCAGCGCCCGGGGTCCGCCCAGCCTCCCGCGGGCTCCGGTGGGGCCGGGGGCTCCAGTGAGGGGTCGACGACGAAGGCGCTGAGCGGGGCCATCGTCTCCGGGTCAACGTCGCCGCGGCCGAGCAGGTGGACGAAGCCACCGGCCGAGCCCGCGGCGACGAGGCCGCCCGAGGGCGCGACGTCGCAGCAGGTCAGTGGGACGCCCCCCGTGTCGATCGGCGTCAGGGGGCCGACGCGGCCCGCTCCGAGGGCGGCTGGAGAGGGGACGTGCGATGTGTCGGGTCGGTCGGGTGGCAGGTTTGTCGGAGGTTTTTCGGACGTGAGGAGGCGGGAGAGAAAACAGAGGGACGAGGGGGGGGGGAAGGCGAAAAGCAACGGAAAAAAGGCGAAGAGAACAGAGGGAAAAAACGCCCTCACCTCCTCCGGATGAGCCCGCCACGTCCGCCAGCGCCACGACGCCGTTGGCGCTCGCCAGCAGCAGCGTCCCGTAGATGTGCGGGTGAAACTTCAGGTCGATCGCCCTGGGCGCGAAGTGCACGGAGCCCAGCGGCCTCGGCGCCGAGGAGCGCACGTCGAAGACGCGGACAATCGGGTCTGCCGCGAGCGCGCCGCCGCCGCCGCCGGCGGCCCCGCCCCGGACGGCGACGGCGCCCGCCGTGGCGAGCAGGTCTCTGCAGCAGTCCGCGGCCAGGACCGCCGCGCCGTGCGCCGCGACGTCGGCGACGGGCCTCCACCCGGCCCGCGGGTCCAGGAGCAGGACCCTCCCGTCGGCCGTCCCGACGGCGAGCAGCCCCCGCGGCGCCGCCGCGAGCGCCGCGGCGCCATTTGGCGCGGCGGCGGCCGACGTCTCGGAGACGAAGCCGCCCCTCGCCTTGCTCCCCGCGCGGGACAGGTCCATCGTCACCAGGGGGGCGCCGGCCCTCCCAGCGACGACGACGTGCCCCCCGGACCCGGGCAGGGGCGCGACGCAGGTGAAGCCGGCCGCGGCCGGGTCCGGGGGGCGGAAGGCGGCCAGCGCGCGCCCGCCGGGGGCGTGGACGGTAAGCGAGGCCCTCGAGGCGACGGCGACGGCCCCGCCGCGAAGCGGGGCGAGCCCCTCGACGCGGCCCCCTCCCGTGCGGGCCGTGCAGTACCGCTCGAGGGTGGGGCAGGCGGTGCCATAGACGGCGCCGGAGTCGGTTCCTGAGGGATGATTTTTTTGCAAGTGGAGGTTTTTTTTTTTTTTTGGAAGAGGCTGGGGGTGAGCAGAAGAGCGAGAGCGAGAGCAGCAATCGCCCGATTGATTGTGCGCCTTCCGTCTCGTCTGTCTCTTGATCGACTCTCCGGCGACTAACCTGTCCACAAGAGCTCCTCGTCGTGGCTGAAGCGAGCGACGGTGATCTGGAAAATGCGAGGTTGAGAGTTGACAGGGGAGGAATCGAACGTTAGAGAAAACAGTTTTGTCGACGACGACGATGACAACGACGACGACGACGACGACGACGACGAATGGCTCACGACGTCGAAAACCAAAGCTCTCTCTTTCTTCTCACCACCTCCTCGTGCACGGGGTTGACCGGCGCGAATGCGAGCTCGCCAAGAGCGACCTCGAGGGGCATGTACATGATTGCGATTGAGCGAGAGAACGAGAGGGAGAGAGCAACCAGTTCCCCCTCCGCTCTACGCGGGAAATGAAACGAAGAGAAAAAATGGAAGAAACTCAACCTAGCCAACACTGGAAACAGGCACTCTTCGATCACCGTTGCCCCGTCGAATCGAAAATGTCGGAGCCGTTCCAGTGGCCGGCGTTCTACGCGTACCCTCCCTACTTCACGTGCGTGTTCCTTTCTTGCATGTCGCGCCCAGGGTCCTAGCCACTCCTAACGGAAAGGCGACAGCGAGCGAATACTCTCGCTGTTGAATGGTTCCCACACAACTCTCAACTCGACACTCACTTGGACCTCGCACTTCAACCTCTCGACCCCCCCTTTTCTCCTCTCTCCTCCAACACCAACAGCCTCCAACCGATCAAGGAGACTCGAGCCAAGCAGAGCGCGCTGTGGCGGGACCTGATCCTGGCCTACTGCAAGCACAAAAAGGTCAGAGAGAGTAAGAGAGAGATGGAGAGTGGAGAGAGTGGGAGAAAGCCTCGACTCCCTCTGCTCAACCTTTTTTCCCCTCTTCCCCTCTTTCCACAACAACAAAAACAGATATTCGTGCTCTCGACGACCGACGACGGCCCGCTCTTCGCCAACAAGGAGATCAACCGTGAGGGGCTGTGAATTTTTCACGAACAAAAGAAAAGCCTGAAGACTCCGAGACGTCTCTCCCTCTCTCTGTCTCTCTGACAAAGTTTAAAAAACCTCAAAAAAACTCAAAACAGGTCGCCTCCCTGCCGAGGCGCGCGCCGCCTTCCTCGCCGACGCCGTCTCCGTCGGCCAGGCGGCATGGCTCGATCTGGACTCGCGTGCAGGCGGCAGCGGTGAGGACCCGTCGACGCGCCCGAAGCGCGCCCTGATCCTCTGGAGGCCCCTCTCCGAATGGGGCGAGCTGCTGCTGGCGTGGGCGCGCGACTCGGGGCTGAGCGGCGGCGGCGCGGGCGCGGGCGGCGGAGGGACCGTGCTGACGCTGGACGAGCTCGACTCCGGGAGCGGAGACGCCACGGGGTGTCCTCTCTCGGGCACGCACAGGGAGCTCGTGCGGGCGGCGGCCAGGTGGCTGGCGGAGGTGAAGAAGGCCGTGGCGCTGTTTGGAGGAGGCGAAGCAGGGAGCGGAGGAGGAGGCGAAGGAGAAGACGTCGGCGTCAAGTTTCTCTGAAAGATCGCTTTCTTTCTTTTCTCCTTCGCCTCATTCTTTAACTTCTCCTTCTTCGCTCCGAAAATTATTATAAACTGTGACACTAGACGAAACGAACTGAATTGAGAAAGAAAGAGAATTTCGCTTCCTTCTGAATGTGAAGGTGGCGCTTTTTACTTTCCTTTTTTTTGTTGACACATCGTTTTTTTCTTTTTTGCGCGCGCGCTCGCGTTTATCCCCAAACAAGGAGACCTGAATGAAAACCTGCGTCGATTTTGGAAGAGCTGCAGCAGCTGCTTTTTGTGATGTATGTCCCCTCGAAAGATAAAGAACGAAACAAAAAATGAAAACAAAAACACACAACGAGAAGAAAACACTCCTAGCGCTAAAAAACCATTTCTTTTCTAAACCACCACCCTCCGACTCGCTCCTTTCTTCTAAGCCTTCACCATCGCCGCCTGGACCATCTTGGCGAGGTCCACGACGCGCGTGGCGTAGCCGGCCTCGTTGTCGTACCTGATTGATTGATAACGTTTTTAAGAGACAGAAAAAGAAGGTGAGAGCGCAGTTTCCTTCATCCTGCCGCGCTCGTCTTTCGTTTTCCGAAGAAGAAAAAGAACACAAAGAAGGAGCTCACCAGCTGACGAGCTTGACAAACTTGGGAGACAGCGCGATGCCGGCCTTCACGTCGACGATCGAGGACCGCGTGTCGCCGATGAAGTCGGTGGAGACGACGGCGTCGCTGGTGATGCCGAGGATGCCTTGTAATTTTTTTTTTGTGGAAGAAAGAAGAAGAAATCATAAGGGTCGAGAGGGAAAAAGAGAGTGAGTTCCGTCCTTCCTCTCCTCGTCCCCGGAGGTTCCCTCGGAGCCCCCCCTCTTTGTGTTACCGTACCGTGCATCGGCGACCCGGGCGCCGCGGCCTTCCTCACGCAGTCCATGATTTCCTCGTAGCTCGCCTCCTTCTCGAGGCGGACCGTGAGGTCCACGACGGAGACGTCCATCGTCGGGACCCTGAAGGCCATGCCCGTGAGCTTGCCCTTGAGCTCCGGGAGCACGGCCCCCACGGCCTTGGCGGCTCCCGTCGAGGAGGGGATGATGTTGGTCGCGGCCTGCTTTTGAGTTATTTTTTCGGATTGGTTGGGAGAGGAGAGGAAGAGGAAGAGTTTGAGATTTTTTTTTGTGGGAGGGGGGAAGAGTTTCGGGTTTTTTCGAGTGAGCCTTTTTTTCCTTTTCTTCTTTTTTTCCTTTTCTTCTTTTCTTCCTTTCGCGCTCCTCTCCTCAAAAAAAAAAAAAAAAGGCAAATCAAACGCACCGCGCGCCCCCCGCGCCAGTCCTTGGCCGAGGGTCCGTCGACGGTCTTCTGCGTCGCCGTGGTGGCGTGGACCGTGGTCATGAGGCCCTCCTCGATCCCGAAGTTGTCGTTGACGACCTTGGCCAGCGGCGCCAGGCAGTTGGTCGTGCACGAGGCGTTCGACACGACCGCCATGTCGCCGCGCAGGCCCGCGCAGTTGACGCCGACGACGAACATGGGGGCGTCCGCCGACGGCGCCGATATCACCACGCGCTTTGCACCGCCCTGCAAGTGCTTGGACGCGCCCTCGACCGAGGTGAAGACCCCCGTGGACTCGACGACGAGCTCGGCGCCGAGGTCGCCCCACGGGATCGCCGCCGGGTCCCGCTCGGCCGTCACCGGGATCTTGGTGCCGTCGACGACAAGGCAGGAGGCCGCGGCGTCGTGGCCGACCTCGTGGCCAGAGAGCACGGAATGCACCGAGTCGTACTTGAGCATGTAGGCGGCGTAGTCCGCGGCGATGAAGGGGTCGTTGATGGCGACGACCTGAGAAGTCGAGTTTTTTTCCCCGGAGGTCGAGGTGAACGGAAATTTTAAGCGACGACGGGCAGTGGGCCTTTGCTTTTTTTCCCTCTCCATCCGCCCCTGGAGTCTCCTCACCTCGACGTCGTCGCGCTCGAGGCAGACGCGCATGACGAGGCGGCCGATGCGGCCGAAGCCTAAAGGGAGAGAGAGAGGGAGACAGAGACAGAGACAGAGAGGAGTTAAGGTGAGAGCGACAAGAGAGATACTAGGTCGCAACGGTCGAAAGCGCCGAACCGTCGAGGGGCTGTGCCCTCGACGTTTCGATTGGAACGCTCTCAGCGCACTCCATACAACTGATAACGGCCCTAGTTCCACTCTCCGCCCGCCGCTTACCGTTGATCCCAATCTTGAGCTTCTCCTGGCCGCCCGTGACTTTGGAGGGAGCCTGCGGCTCGGCGATAGCGGCGCGAATTGTCGTCGAGCTCGAGCGGCGCGAAGACAAAGCGGGCATGGGTTTCGCCGTCAACACAGAAACCTTGCGCGCAGCTGCGGCCGCGCACGTCGCGCGGTGCGGCGCCGCAAACGCAGGGTATCGCGTCGAGTGGATGTTCGAGCGCATCGCCGTAGTGGCTCGGGCTGGAGAGGCATGGGTTTCGAGCACGAGAGAGGGGAAGAAGATGAGTGATTGAAACGACACGAGGGCGACAGCGCATCAGGGCACGCGCCGCCCGTCCTCTCCCGTCGCCTTCCGCGACTCCGCGACTCCACACTAAACGGAGACGACTCACCGGAAGTGACGAAAGCAGCGGCCATGGTTAGAAAGCGTGAAAAGATGGGGGAAGGGAGCTGCGCGGGGCGAAGTGTTTTTTTTGAGGTCGAAGAATAAAAGAAGGCAAGAGGGACGAGGAGGAAAAAGAAGAGGAAGAGTGTTTTTTTTTTTTCGTGTCGACCTTTTTTGAGCCCTTTTTTCCACCTGCTCTGCCGCCACGCTGGCCCTCATCATATCTTTGCTCTCCTGTAGTTTTTCTTCTGTTTTTTCCCGCTCCTTTCTTTGGAGGCGGCGGTGGACCCCTGATTTTACAATTGATGCAGACAAATAAAAATTTGAGGGGCGGAAGAGGGAAGTGACCTCCCGTTCTCTTTCTTCTCTTTCTTGTCTTTCTCGTCTTTCCTCTCTCTCCTTCTCCTTCTCCTCCTTTTCTCTCTCTCTCTCTCTCTCTCTCTCTCTCTCTCTCCCCCCTCTCCAGCTCATTTCACCACCTGTTGATCCCAAACAGCCTGACCGTGTGCATCGCGGGAAGCTTCGCCACCAGCAGCACCGCGAGCACCACCAGATTGAGGCCCAGGGGCTGCGCGGAGTAGTCGCTCCCGTGGCTCGCCAGCGCAAAGGTCAGCGCGGGCAGGAAGATCAGGAACTTGCGCGTGGCGGTGTTCTGCACGCCGTCGTCGAGCTGCTCCCAAAAGGTCAGGCCGTCGTACTTGCCCTGGTCGGAGCCCACGGGCGATCCCTTCATCCAGTGGAAGAGGTAAAAGGTCAGCGCGCCGTGCGCGAGGTGGATCGCTGTCCACGCCTTCCCGGCGTCGCCCAGCAGCGCAGCCGAGGCGAGCCAGCCCAGCGCCAGGAGCACGAGGATGAACGCCCAGCCTCCGGCGGTGGAGACCCACTCCGCGTTCCTGTTGAGGTGCGCTGCTGGGGGGGGGTGCATGCGGTCGAGGTCGGTGGAGGCGCGGCGGCCCGAGGCGGAGGCGCGCGGAGGTGCGGCGCCGCTGCCCGCCGTCGGGGAGAAGGGCAACGGCGACGTCGCGGCGGGCGGCGAGCGTGGCGAGACCGGGAGGGTCAGGGGGGAGGCGACGGGCATCTATGTTCGTTTCGGGTTTTCTGTGGACGCCTCTGTTTGTGAGCGCCTGTGCGAAGAAAAGCGGAGGAGAAAGTGGGCGGGAGAGAGCGGGAAAGAAGAGCGAGTGGAGGGCGAAGAAGAAGAAGAGGAAGAGAGAGGGTTCGGAGGAAGAAGTAAGGAAGGTGAGAGGAGGAGAGGAAGAAATGGAATCAAACGAAGCCTGCCTTGCACAGGACGACCTGAGTCCGTTTCCGTTTCTCCCTTCCGGGATGCTCAGCGGCACGAGGACACGCGTCTTTTTTGCTTACCTCGCTTCGGGACGGTCGGAAAAAAGGGAGGCGCGACGACGGGAACTCGAGGGTCTCGATGCTTTTCACGACAAGGCGCCGATGTCTGAATGGCGTCGGTGTCTTTTGTCTTTCTTTTCGCTGCTTTCCGCGGGTCGGTGTTTTCAGTCTCTCTCTCTGACGTTGACGTTGACGAGCATGGGCAGCAGAGGGGACTGGGCGTTCTGAGAGACGCGTGTGTGCGAAGAAGCGGCGAAGAGAGCGAAGAGCAAAGGCGACGAAGACGAGAGGTTTTTAGTTTTTTCTTCTTCTCGGAAAATAGAATGGTTGGATTCTGCACAGTCGGCGGGCTCAAAAACCGACCTCCTTTCGCACCATCGATCGAAAGGAAAAAGCATCGTCCTTCCGCGCGCTCTCTCGTGTCTTTCACGACTCGATTTCTCAATCCGCTCCCTCGAGAGAGGGGCGTCGTCTCTCTCGAATGCACCGCGCGATGCCCTCCACCCGAAGACCATCACCCGCCGAGCAGCGGCGAATACAATCTTCGTCCTTGTCGCTCCTCGCCCCGACCTCGACGTCGACCTCGACCTCCTCGCCTTCTCCTTGTCCTTGTCCTCCTCCTCCGGCGTCGCTGCCACCACCGCCGTCCACCACCATCATCCTCGTCCACGGCCTGGGGCGCACCCGCCGCTCAATGGCCCGCCTGGCCTCCCGCCTCGAGGCCTCCACGGGCCTCAGGGCCGCCTCGATAGGGTACCCATCGACGAAGCTCTCCGTCGCCGACGCCGCGGCGTTTGTGTCCTCCAGGGCCGCGGAGGCCTGCGGCGGCGCGGGGAGGCCGGCGTTCGCGGTCACATTCTCTCTGGGTGGGCCCATCATCAGGCACGCGAGCCTGCTGAGCGAGAGCAGCAGCAGGGGCGGCGGCAGCAGCGGCAGCAGCATCGGCGGCAACGACGGCGGCGGCGGCGGCCCCCGGTGGCTCGGCGCCGTCCTCCTGGCGCCGCCCAACAGGGGCTCGGACCTCGCCCGAGAGCTCCTGCTCGCACCCTCGACGCCCTCGGTCGTTCGGAGGCTCTTCCGCTTCCTCTTCGGGCCGGCCGTCCTCGACCTCGCCTCCTCGCCCGAGGTCATCGCCAGGGAGTGGCCCGACGCGCCGAGACCCTGCGGCGTGATCGCCGGCACGGCCCCGCGGTCGCTCAACCCTGCCTCGCTGCTGCTCGCGGCGCGCGTCTTCGGCGGGCGCGTCGGAGGGAGCGGCGGGAGAGGCGGCAGCGGCGAAGGGCGCAGGCCCGCTCGCGCGCACGACGGCACCGTCGCCGTGGACGAGACGGCCCTCCCGATCCCGGCCGACGACTTCGCGGCAGTCCACGCCGGGCACACGCTCATGGCGGACAGCAGGGAGGTGGCGGGGCTCGTGACGGCTTTTTTACTCAGTGGCAAGTTTGCTTAAAGAAGGGGAGGTCGCAGAAGAAGTGGCAGCAGAAGAAGCAGGAGGAGCGAAAGCTGTCTCTGTGTAAACAAAAAAAAGAACGAAACGAACTCACGAGTGCTCTTTCCTTTTTTGTTACATTTTCTCTCTCCCGTCTCTCTCGAGACAACGTCACACCACGCGCCTCTTCAGGTACTCGCAGAAGGCTCTCGCCCCTGCCCTGGCCCCGCGCGGCAGCGGCCCAGCCATAGGCGCGGTCGCGGCCCTCAGGAAGTCGCGCTTGTGCCTCCGGAGCTCGGCGAGCGAGGGCGCGCGGCGCAGGGCCAGCGTGAGCGGGTCGTCCCGGCCTCGTCGCTGCTCTCGTGCCGCTGCGTCGCCCGCGCCGTCGGCGGCGGCTTCTGCATCGGCGTCGGCGTCGGGGGAGAGGGGGATCTCGATGGCGGCAAAGGAGGCTGCCTCGCAGGGACGCGCTGCTGCCGCTTCTCGTCCGTTTGCAGCCGCCGCCGAAGCCGACACCGACGGCGACGCAGCCGAAGGCGGCCCCGGCAGCGCCGCTGCCACCGCCATCAGGACCGCCTGCGCCGCCGCGTCGAGGTCTCCCAGCGCGTCGGCGCCCGCCACGCGGGCTGCGAGGGTACACTTGGCCGGGCGGAGGGCCACAGAGGCGGTGGCCAGGGGGAGAGTCTCGCGGAGGGGCGCCGCCGCCGCAGCCGCAGCAGCAGCAGCAGCAGCAGAGGTCGAGGCTTGGCTGGAAGCGGCGGCGGCGGCGGCGGCGAGAGCGCTCCCGGCCTTTGTCTTCGCCGCGGCGCCGCGCCCCGGGGTAGAAGCGACGGCGGCCACCACGGCAGCCGCCACGGCGTCGAGGGGCCACCCCGCGGTCTCCTCGGCCGCTCCCCCTCGCCCCCCGGCGGGGAGCGAGGCCGGTGCGGGACGCACGGGGAGCGCCCCGCCCGCCCGCTCCGTCCCCTCCGTCGCGGTCCTGCGGGCGTCGGCGATGAAGAGCGGCTGCTCCCAGCGGTTCCTCGGGTCCGGGGGCTCGACCCTCGCCGCCAGGTCCTCGAACAGCGCCCTGGGCCACCTCCCGACGAGGGCCGCTTTCTCATCGTCCGTCGAAGGGGGAGGAGAAAGGGAGGAAGAAGCGCTGCCGCCGCCGCCGCCGCCGCCGCTGCTCCCGGGCTCGGGGCAGAAGACGCAGCAGAACTGCGCGCCCGACGGCCGCCCCAGGCACCAGAGCTCGTACCGGAAGCCCTTCACCACGTTGCAGCCGTCGACGACGACGGCCGGAGCGGGCTTTGATGAGGCCAGAGCGCGGTCGACGCGCGAGCGGAGGGCGCCGCGGGTCTGCTTCTCCGAGGGCGGGTCTGGTGAGAGGCGTGACATTTTTTTTTCTTTTTGCTTTGCAGGTACGAGGTGAGCGAAAGGGTCGACGGAAAAAAAACTCGAAACTCAATTCTGCACCAAACACCTCACCGGCGTAGAGCGTCGCCGGGTCCCCCTCCTCGCTCACGACGACCACTCGCATGCCTGCGTCTGTCAGCGCCGCGGCCACGGCATGGGCAGTGGCCGTCTTCCCTGAAGCGGGCCCGCCGCAGACGAGGACGAGAGCGGCCATCGCCCGATGGCGAGCGAGCGAGCGACGGCTAGAGAGAGGGAAAAAAAAGGTTTTGATTTTTTTTCGTAGTTCCTGCTCTCGTTCCCTGAGGGCTTCGACCTCTTTGCCCTCTTCTCACTCCTTCAAAATCAGTCAGGCAAGCCAGACAGTTTCAACCATGGAAATGACATGTTTGAGCTGGCAGCTCTTTGAACAGGGGAGAAGGCTGAGCGAGGGTGGTGTGTGAGTGTGTGTGTCTGTGTTTGTGGGTTTGGGGCTGGTGGGCTCAGTACAAAAAAAAACAGGTCATTTCCTCTCTCTGCGCTTTTTTCTTTTTCTCTCTTTCTCTCTCTCTGCTTTCTTTCTTCTTCTTTGTTTTGCCTTCGTTTTCGCCCTCGACCGTTCCCTCTCCCTCCCCGTCTCTCTTCCGCTCAATAAAACGAGCAAAAGAAAGAAGAAGAGGGGAGAGAGGAGGGGCGCTGTTTCCTTTGCGGTGTCGCTTTATGTCTCCCTCTCCCTCTCCTTTGCTCTTCTCCGGCTCAAAAAAAATAAAACAAACAAAAAACAAAAAAACGCTCCGCACTCTTCACGTCCCACCCGGCATCCCCAGCAGCGCAAACACCTGCGTCTTCTTCCTCTCGATCTCCGCGGCGGCCGCCGTGAGCGACGTCTTCGCCCTCCTGGCAACCTCAAAGGCCCTGTCGTGCATCCTCTGGGCGCTCTCGTAGACCCTCCTGGCGCGCTCGGCGTCGTCCTGCGCCCGCGCGGCGCGCTGCGCGCGCTCGGCGGCCGTGCGCTTGGCGCTGGCCGCGGCGACCCGCAGGCTCTCCGCGCGCTCTTCTGCGCCCCGGGCCATCCTCTCGGCGTCCTCGGCCTCCTCGAGCAGGCCGTGGACGGCGGCCTCCTCCCGCGCCGCGGCCTCCCTCGCCTCGTCCCGAGCCCGGTCGGCGGCGCGCGCGGCCTCCCTGGCGCCGCCTCGCCACGCCGCGAGCGTCCTGGCCTCGAACTCGAGCCTGCCGATCGCCTGGACCAGGGAGGCCTGGCGGGCGCCGGGGTCGGGCTCGTCGGCGAGCGCGAGGATGGCCGCGAGGGTCAGCGGGGACATGCCGCCCGACCCGTCGGAGGGCCGGCCGCCGCCGCCGCCGCCGCCGCCGCCGGTGCCGCCGTCGGAGGAGTCCGGGGCAGCGGGAGCAGGGCGACGAGGAAGCAGGGGGCGCGCCGAAGAGCGCTCGGGGGCAGCGGCGGCGGCGGCGGCGGCGGCGGCGGCAGAGTCGGAAGAGGCATTGGGCTCCTTCCTGGCCTTTTTCGGCTTCCTGTCGTCGCCGTCATCGCTGCTGCGGCCGCGGCCCTGCGCCGGCAGCGGAGAGTACAAATCGCGGGGCGAGCGCGGCGCCGGCGAGGGCGACGGCGTGCGCTGGCGCTTTCTCTGCTGCTGATCCTGCTGCCACGGAGCAGCGGCGGTGGCGGCGGCGGCGGCGGCGGAAGAGGCGCGGCCCGCAACCCCCTTTGCCGGCGCCTTCGGGCTCGAGTGCAGCCGCGAAAGAGTCGCCCCGGCGACGCGGCGCTCGGGCTCGAGCGTTGTGCCGAGGCCGACGACAACTTTGGGGGCGCCGTCGGCCGCCGCCGCCGCCGCCGGTCCCGCCGCCGCCGCCGGCCCCTTGAGGGAGAGGACCTCTGCGGCCTCGATCCCCGCGGCGACGGCGGCGTCCTCCGGGAGGGTCATCTGCGACGACGAGCGGCGGCGCTCCTCGTCTTCTTTTTTGCCCGTTCCCTCGTTGCGGGCGCCGTCCTCGCCGTTCTCGCCGTCGTCGCTGTCGCCGTCGTCATCGTCGTCGTCAAGCACGACAACGTCATCGCCGAGCACGATAGCGGTGCCGTTTCCGCGCGTGCTCTGCTTCTTCTCCTCCTCCTGCCTCTCCTCCTCCTCCTCATCGTCGTCGGCGCTCGCTCCCCTCGAAGGCGCGGCGTCCGCGGCGACGAACGCGGCCAAGCGGTCCGCGGCGACCACGGCGGCGCCTCTGCGGGCCCTGCCGAGCGAGGCCGGCCCCCCTTCAACGGCGGTGGCGGCGGCAGCGGCGGCAGTAGCGGCTGCGCCTCCTCCCTCGTCCCCTCCTCCGACGGCGGCTCCGCCGCCGGGCGGGGCCGCCTCTCGCGCTGCCTCGAACGGGCGCGCGGGGCCGTCGACGGCGTCGTCGCAGGCAGCCGCGGCGGCGGCGATGGCGGCGGCCCTCCTGCCGCCGCTCGCCCCGCTCGCGGCCTCGCCGCCGGCGCTGCCGTTGCCGGGGAACAGGTCCTCCTCGGGCCCTCCTCCCGGGCCGTTCTTTCCCGACAGGGACGAGGTGGAGCCCATGGCTGTCGCTGTCTCGCTTCTGCGTGTTTTTCTCTCTCTCTCGAGGGTGAAGTGAGAAAGAAAGAAGGAAGAAAAAGAAGAAAGAAGAAAAGAAGAAGAGGCACCGAACGAACGTTCCATCGCACCTCACCTTTCTCGACGCTCGCATCTCTCTCTCTTTCTCGACGCTCGCATGTCTCTCTCTTTCTCGTCGCTCTCGTCTATCTCTCCATCGCCGCTCTCATCTCTCTCTCTCTCGCCGCTCTCATGTCTCTCTTATCTCTCTCTCTTCGCTCTTTCTCTCTTCTCTCGTCATCAGTAGCAGAGTTATGTACTCACCTCGTCGCTCACGGGCACCCCTTACAAGGAGTATTTGTCCCCGCGCGAGGCAGAGAAAGGTTTTTCTTCTCTTCTTCGTTTTGCTCCAGCTAGACGGGAAAAAAAACAAAAAAATGTTGCCGAGTCGGGCATCGCGTTTTGTTAAGCACTGCCCTCTTCGTTCCTCTCGACCTCTTCGCCCCTCTCCACTCTTTCTTCGCTCCTTCTCCTCCGAGAATCAGGCAGAGCAAGCGGGCCGGATGAAATCATGACGATGACATTCTCGTGCTGCATTTTTTCGCACAGGGTGGGGGCGCTGAGCAAGTGGCAAAAAGGCCGAAAAGGATGGAGAGAGAGAGGACGGGGGGAGGGGAGTTGAGAGAGAGAGGAAAATGGAGACGGCGAGAGAGAGAAAAAAAAAACTCTCTCGAGAGAAAAAGAGGGGGCGATTCCTGATTTACTTTTCTCGCGAGTCGATTTTCCCCTCTTTGTTTTCAACGGCGCGATTCATTCCCCAGGGGTTGAATTCCTTCTCGATGTCGAAAGAGGCGAGAGCGGAGGGAAGAAGAGAGCGTTTTCTCCGCGCCTGCCGCGCCTCGCGCCGAGCGTGGACGCGCCACCTCCCCGGGCGCCTGCGCCTGCCGGTCGCCGCGGCCCTCTTGGCCGCGCCGATCATCGTGCTGGTTGTCGTCCCGGTGTACTTTGGGGGCTACCTGGAGGGCGGCACGGTCCACGGCACCTCGATCGGCGCCTGGGACGTCGGATACGCCCACACCAACGTGTTCGCCTCGCCCGCCGACCTGCTGGCCGCCGCGCCGTGGAGCCCGGCCACGACGACGATGCTGAGGCCGAACTTCCGCGTGCGGCGCACGAAGCCGCCGCCCGGCGCGCCGGCCGCCGCGTTCGACGCGTACATCCTGACCCTGACCTACCTGCCGCGCTACGAGGCGACCGCGGGCGCGGCCTCGCCGATGACCAGCGTGCAGGTGGGCCTGGCCCTGTACGCCTTCGGCGCCTACAACAACGGGTCGCGCCTCGCGGCCTGCTGCGGCTTCGACGGCCTGTCCCTCCAGTTCAACGGCGTCGACCTGCCCGTCGTGACTAAGCGCGCCATCCCGTGGCTGGCCGTCCAGGACATGCTGCTGGTGCCGACGTCGCCGCGCTCGAGCCTCGGCTTCTACCCCTTCGACTCGTACATCGGCCAGGCCTCGATCGACATGGCGTTCACGCTCGCGGGCGGCGAGGTCGAGCCGTTCACCGAGACGCACATCCCGTGGGGCGTCGTCGCGACGGCGCCGCCGACGTCGCTCGACGTGGGCGTGCGCCTCGTGATGGAGCCCGACGTGCCGGTGCCCTTCATCACGGTGCGGCTGCTGCTGCGCAGGACGCTCTTCACCAAGGTCATGAGCGTGGTAAGAGAGGAGACGTTTTTTTCTTCTTTTGAGAGGGAAAGAGAGAGAGAGAGAGAGAGAGAGAGAG
>Ga0315289_10001933_pt1 | contig 32136 bp, 30 predicted proteins | sample YL17G11_40_MG_FD_203452 | JGI IMG/M metagenome (GOLD analysis project Ga0315289, IMG submission 203452) | Sediment microbial communities from Yellowstone Lake, YNP, Wyoming, USA - YL17G11_40 | ecosystem: Environmental > Aquatic > Freshwater > Lake > Sediment | place: USA: Wyoming | collected... | reverse complement strand
AGGCAGCGAGTTTGCTCCATATACAAGGACGGACAGAACCTTCACCCGTTATTGCATTCCAGACCGGGGCGGCGGACGAGAGACGCCGATGGCCGATTTCGGCTTTCGTTGGCCTTGCGCGACAACTCATGGAAACTTATGGCGCGCAAATCGTGCTGCTGGGGATCGCAGAAGACATCGAGCGAAACCGGAAGCTCGTTGATGAAGTCGGTGCAAACTCGATTCTTGATCTGACCGGAAAAACTTCTATTGGCGTGTTGGCGGCGGTGCTGAAGCACTGCGGCGTTCTCGTCTCCAATGATACGGGAACCATTCACTTGGCTACGGCCATGAAGACGCCGACCGTCGGCATCTATTTAGGGCCAGCCTCCGCGAAAGATACCGGCCCTTACGGAGATGATCATCTGATTATGGAGGCGCGGCTGCCCTGTGCGCCCTGCTCCTACCATGTGAACTGTGCTCATTGCGCCTGTCATGAAGCTATCAAGCCTGGCGATGTCGCCGCCGCCGTTGCGTGGCAACTCAGACAGGAAAGGGATAATCTCCCGCTATCATGGGATTGGTCACGCATTCGAGTTCGGCGCTCTGAGATCATGAAGGACGGTCAGTTGCGCCTCATTCCGCTGGCGAGACTTCTGTTGGAGCGACAGACGCTTTTCTATTCGCTGTATCGCATTTTCTGGCCGCTCCTACTGAAGAATCGTCAATTCAACATCACGACGCCAGCCCAGGGTTGGGCGGCAGAAGTAGTTTTTCTGAATGAACACTACGAGTTTTCGGACCCAAAGGCGCTTTTGACCCGTCAGGACGCTGAGGCGGTTATGGTGTATGAAGCAATCGCCGAGCGGGCAAATTTTGCGTTAGGAGTCCTGAATCGCGAGCTGACTTCAGCACGGCCTTCTTTGAATCCTCTCCGAGGAATGACATTGGAATTGGCCCGCTGTGACCATCAACTCGCGCAAGTTGAGGAAGGTTATCCCGAGTGGGCTTCTTTGGCGCAATTCATTCGTGTATTGCGCGGAAACGTCCCCGATGATTCGCCGGTTGGACTCGCCGCCGCCTGCCGTGACATTTACGGCGCTCTTGTCCGAGGCAGTGAGCTGCTCAAGGCATTGTGGGCCGAGGCGACTGCACCACAGCCGCAGGAGGTTGAAACGGCTCATGCGTAGAATCCTCGTGCTCAACCTCTCCCGAATGGGCGACCTTGTGCAATCAGTCCCGTTTTTGACTGCACTGAAAAACCGACCTGAACCAACCGAAGTTCACCTTCTTGTCGAAAAAGCGTTTGCTTCGATAACTCCGTTGCTGCCTTCTCATGATGCCGTGCATGTTTTGAGCCATGACGAAATCCTGCCCCCCCTTCACCAAGCGGCTCAAACGAACCTGCTCGACCTCTATCGTCTGTTTCGAGGAAACCTTCGCACATTGCAGGGGAATTTTGACGAAGTGTGGAATCTGACGCACACTCGTCCCAGCATGATTCTGACGCATCTTTTGGGAAGCGAGAGAGGTCGCGGAGTCACCGTGGACGAGCGAGGATTTCAACTGGTGCGTTCGCCGTGGTTGCGCTACTTCTTTGCCACAAACCTCGCACGGCCCTACTGCCAATTCAATCTCGTGGATATCTATGCTCAATGTGCCGGCCCGCTCTCACGACCAAATCGGTTGGAACTCATCCCCGAAAGAGATGCTGAACGATTTGCCGACAGATTCTTTTCAGAACAGAAACTGGAAACAGGCAAAGCCATTGCATTTCAGCTCGGCGCAGCGCATCCTTCCAAACGGTGGCCAGTCGAGAGTTTCCACCGCTTGGCGAATCTCATCGGGCAGAAGCTTCAGCGACCGATTATCCTGCTTGGGCATAAGACCGAAAAAGACCTTGCTGCGTCTTTCGAAGGAATGCCGGGCGTTCTTTCTCTGGTGGGTCAGACAACGATTCCGCAACTTTTCTCTATTCTGCGCCGCTGCCGCCTTCTAATCTCCAATGATACCGGAACAATTCATTTGGCTGCCGGAGCGGGCGTTCCCATCATCGCAATCACTCTTGGCACCGCCTTAGGCAGTGAAACCGCCCCGTACGGTGAGGGGCATATTGTCATTGAACCGGATGTTCCGTGCTTCCCTTGTTCCTATCAGCGTTCATGTGCCACACGCCAATGTCATGAGGCAATTCAACCGGACACCGTATTTGAAATTCTATGTTGGATACTTGAACGCAGGGACTCTTTTCGGAACATATTCCCCAAAGCACGGGTTTATACAACGGCGATAAACTCGCAAGATCATATGTTGGAATTGATACCGCTTGCGCCTGCTGAGCCGTCACTGCGTGATCAATTGCAGGCTGTCGTCCGGCCCTTGTGGCGGCGCGTGCTGGGCGTGAATGAAATGACAATGCCCAGAGAGAGGATTGCAGCTACTCCCGAGACGATGCGGCTGAACACCCTTGTAGATCGCGCTTTGCCTCTGGTGCGTCGGGCGCTCGCGGAGATCGAGAGAATGTGCGCCCTTTGCGGTGAGAATCCGCAACCAATCAAAAGCCTCTGGCGTTCATCACAAACGCTGACTGAAATAGATAAAATGCTCGAAGCGACATTGGACAGTCACGCGTTGCTGCGCAGTTTTTGGGGCTTTGCAGCATTGACGAAGGCCAGCATTGAAAACGGCCCACTCGAAGATCAGATCAGTGAAACGCAGCGCGCTTATGCCGATTTGGATTTCCTCCTCAAAGGATTGAGAGATTCGCTTCAAAGCAAAGAAATCACTTCCGTTAAATACGAAAACCGAAAGGAGAGCTGCCATGAAGGTGCTCTTGAATGGAGTTGAGCTGCAGGGAGGCAATGAAACTGCAGCGACCGTAGGCGAGGTTTTGGATCAGCTGCGCGCGGAGATCGGAGATGCGGGAAAAGTGATCACGGCCATCGCGATTGACGGGAACCTTCTGGAAAGCGAGTCTCAGCGCGAGAAGATTCGACCTCGCCTTCAATCGAAGGTGGAACGCATCGAATTGACCGTTGAAGAACCCAAAGCGCTCTTGCACAAGGGTCTTGCTGACACGCGCGATTTTCTGCAGAGTCTGCGACGCGATTTCACCACGACGGCAACCGCCTTCCGTCTTGGTGACGAAGTCACTGCCAACGATGACTTAGTCCGCTGTCTGGACGACTTGAAGTTGGTTCTAACCGGCATGAGCGCCGCGTCGCGATTGCCAGGCGCCGAGACCGAAACCGATTCGCTGAAGCAGACACTCGTCTCGGCCAATGCTCGTCTCTTGCCTGTGCTGGATTCCATGTACAAGGCGCAAGCGGCTGGCGACTATGTGTCCCTCGCGGACGGGCTGGAATACGACCTCACCGAAATCGCCGATGAATGGCTTGGCGTGCTCAATCACACCTTGCATCGCTTGACAACCGAAGAGAGAGTTGTAGCGGCAGAGCCATGAACGAGCTGCACAAGCAGCCCCAAATAAGAGAAACCCCGACCGAATCATGGCCGGGGCTTCGCATTGGCCCTAAGACTTTTCCACTGACATTCTATGGCTTGTTCGCCGTCACAGAATAGAAGAGCTTTTCATAGGTCGCGGCCGCGCCAACATGGGTGTAAGTCGTATCCGCTGTTGTGTCAAGTAGTGACCAAGGACCATCTGGCCCGATTTCGGACACATAAATCGCATAGGCCTCGGCAAAAGTTGGAACAGTCCAAGACAGAACTATGTCATTGCCATTACCCCAGACAACGAGATCGCGAACGGGGGGCAGACTATCCGTGGGGATCGTGGTTCGGAGTGCCCAGCAGTCGAACTCAGCTGAACCCGATAATGCTGTCAAGGTCAAGATGTGATTGCCCGTGCCCCAAATCGGCCCCAGCCAAACGGCATATTCACCTGGGCCGGAAGCATATAAGGTGTCATCAGAGATCTGAGCTTGCGTGCATTCCACGCGGATGGCTGTTCCGGGGGCGGCGGCAATAAGTTTGGCCCAGAATTTCATCCCACTCCACCAGTAATTCTGTTGAGAGATGTCAAAGTTGACAACGAGTTGCTGGACACCGCCAGCGCCCAGAATCTTCGGCAAAGTGTACAGATTCAGACTGTCCTGTTCAGTCACAGTGACAACTGAGTCCGTCCACGGGCCGAACTCTTCAGAGGATTCTGATCGTCCACCTTCGGAGAAACCCGCGTAGTCTTGGCGATTGCTGGGTGAGGTCTGCCGGACGCTAATCGGGCGTATGGTGACAGTGAATGAGCCATCATCGTTGTGGATCATGAAGACACCAGTCGAGTTGGGACCTGCGTGCAGATACCGCGGGTTGTTATCCCGCGTCGGATTGTAACCCAGCGATCCGGGAACGTTCCAGTTCCACTGACATATATTCAACAGATCCACTTGCTCTTCGATCACATTGCAGTTACCGCAATTTGCTGGGTCTCCCTCGAAACTCAACTGGACTGAACTTCCCCGCGGGACAAAGAAAGACTGCCACTGGCAGTATTCGGTGAACACGAGTGTCGTCTCAGGAGGCTGAGGCGGCTGGCAGTGGCAATACCAATCTTGTTCGTAAAGGGGGATCTCGTACTGATCCAACACATCCAACACAACTGTATACGGAGCAGTCCAATAATGGCAATTCTGGTATTCAACATCGCAATATATTTGATCCCCCACAGGCCGCTCGCAACCATCCCACTCAAAAAAGAATCCCGGCCGAGTCTCCATGCAAAAGTCCGCTGAATTGAATGCAAAACTACAGACTGTGGTACCTGAGGGATATTGCTTAATGTTGATTGGGGCCCCATCAGGGATGGGAATTCCATACCAAGGCAGCGGGGTCCCATATGTAATCGGGGAATGGCTTGAACAGTCCCCGTCTCCCGGATAGTAATACCAGACCACTCCAGTAGGCTGACCAAACGCAAAGGATGACAGCGCCAAAAGCGCTGCGACAGTAAATAGCAGTCGAAACTTCATGGCACATTCCTCCCTAAGTGTTACTGTTTTTGCCCTTTTGTCCCTGTTTTCCGGTAAATCTCTCGTTTTGCGGATTCAGGCCCTAGTTTACAACATACATAATATAGTGTGAGATCTTTGGAAAAGCAAGGGAAAAGAGTGGTGAGACAGATTGAAAATTGGACATCTGTTTTCAAGTGCTAAAATCTATTCTATGATTATCAATATGATACACAGGATCAATGACCCCTTCAAGACGGATGCCTTGCCGAAGAGAGGCTTCAAGCGTTTTTCGGGAGCGTGGGACCAAGAGAAAGCGTTCAATGCTTAGAACCAAGTATTTAGGTCAGGTCACACGGCGGGGCATACCATTGCATCCAACCAGTCGCGAATTGAGCGAAGAAATTTCTGAACATAGCCGAGCGCTCGGCTTCGACCTCATTGGAGTTAGCTCGCGCTTGACTCCGCTGCACTTTGACACCTACAAACGGTGGTTGAACGCTGGAATGGCGGGCACGATGAGCCATCTGGGCGACAATGCATCTCGCCGAAAAGACCTGCGCACCCTTCTCGATGATGCTCAGAGTATCATCGTTGTCGCCGCAAGCTACTCCGCCCCCAAAATCCCTGAAGAAATCCGCCTTGATCCTTCACGAGGAATCATCGCCTCCTACGCGGGCGGCGGAGATTACCACCCGTGGATGCTTTCACGCTTAGAGAAGCTCGCCAAAAAAATCAGAGAATCTGCGCCCGAGCTTCGCTTTCGCGCCTATGTGGATACAGGCCCTGTTTTGGAACGCGATTTTGCTGCGCTATCAGGCCTGGGATTCATCGGAAAAAATGCGTGTCTGATTCATCCGGGGCGAGGTTCCTTCTTCTTCCTCGGCGTTCTCATTACGAATTTGGAGCTTCCCGCACGCGCAAGCCAAATAGAGATCTCGTGCGGCAACTGCACGCGATGCCTCGAAGCATGCCCAACCGGAGCGCTCGTTGCACCCTACACTCTCGACGCTCGCCGCTGCATCTCCTATTTAACCATCGAGCAAAAAGGTGCAATTCCGCGCGACTTGCGCCCGCTCATTGGCAACCGCATCTTCGGCTGTGACGAATGTCAACTTGCGTGCCCGTGGAATAAGAAATTCGCGCGCCCTACGATGATTCCCGCTTTTCAATCTTCACCGGAGCGTCTCGCTCCCTCGCTGGAGTCACTCGCACGCCTTACGGATGAAGAGTTCAAAGCGCGCTTCGCAGGAACTGTTATCCTGCGCGCGAAGCGTCGCGGCTTGCTGCGGAATGTGGCGATTGCTTTGGGAAATTGGGGAAGTGCGGACGCATTGGCTCCACTAAAAGCGCTGATCGAAGATCCCGAGCCACTGATTCGAAGCCATGCGGCGTGGGCTCTTGGACGAATCGGCGGGGAAGGGCAGCAATTGCTTAGGCGAATGAGAAAGAAGGAAACAGACGCGGAAGTGCGAAGCGAGATTGACGCAGCATTACAATGATTCTTCGCCGTTGTGGGTCTCCAGATCCGCAATGGCGTCAACAGATCAGGCAAATGCGAAGCGAGGCGATTCTAAAGTGGGACTTGATAGGAGAAGCGAAGTTCGCGGGACGGCGTAGAATTGAGTTTGCTGTTTGTCAGAAGATCGCGCAGAACAACTTCTGCGGTGAAAGGTTCAAATGCTCGCCATCGCAGACCGATGTTCCAATAGCCGCGTCCGCGCCCCAGCGCGCGCGAGCTGTTGTCATTCGTCGCGATGTCATATTCGGTCATTCCTTCAAGTCCCGCCACGAACTTCTTGTTGAAACCCAAGTAGAATGACAGATCACGGTCGTCCGTGTTTTCAAACGGATTCAGATTCACACCTATATGCGCCCCCACAATTCCGATGTAATCCACATCAAACAAGTTCGACGCCGCCACCCAGAATCCTTTCGCCTTCGTGAGGAAGCGCTCGCATTTTCGCGGACCCGGGTCAAAATAAGGCCCGACTCCCTGCGTCGTCAAGCCCACGCTGGCAGCCGGATACCAGCCGTTCGCCTCTGAAAAGCGATAGGATAAAGATATTCCCGGATACTTGAACCAGCGGATTTCGCTATTGCCGATGAGGTTGTTCGCGCCGTAGTAGAGGCCGACATTCAAGTTTGGTAGGATACCGGTTTCGCCCCCAACACACAGTCCTCCACCTGTAAATAAATGCACCTTCGTCACAAGCTCGCCGTGATTCAGCGTCGCCGCCGTCGGGCAATCAATGAGCCGCCCGATTTCCGGCTCCTGCGCGAAAAGAGCACTTACAGGAAAGAGCAGAAAGACAAGGCAAAGAATATTCTTCATTTCTCGAATTGCAATTCACGCGGCGGCCTGTGTCATCCGTCCACCGCCTCAAATAGTAGAATTTGTCAGATACAAGGTGAGTCGGGTGCGAATATATCTCCCAAAGATTCTACCAGTTCGTACGCGATTACATCACAGTATTTTCTTATTAACCCTACAGAAAAGAGCCAAAGCTCAAAATTTTCAGAAGACTCTGCAAGCCAACGGTCATCATTTTCAGAAGACTCTGAAAGCTCAAGGAGAAAAACAATCTTCTTGGTAAATGCCCAAAACAAGTCCTTCTTTTTGGCGTAACTTTCCTCAGCCAGAATCAACTGATATTGTGAATATTCCGCTTGCCTTGCGTTAAGCGATTTAGGCCATTCGATCACAACTTCCGATCGACATATTCTCAAGAGGCATTGGCAAATTGCTCGCACCAAACTATCCATAAAGACTCCTCTTTCTTCTTCGCCTTCGCGACCAAAGAGACCTACTGTAAGTTGAGATACAAGTCTATCAGTCAGGTGAACAATAAAACAGAGTATTTCGTGCCGAACTACTGGCTCCAATCTTTCTCGATCAGCTCTTGTCTGCTTATTCACACGAAACCTTTCAAGCATTGGGAGACTTTTGATACGGGCCTTCTGAAATTGAACGATTCCATCCATTAAAGAACTCACCGTCTTCTCGACAAGAGCAATCAGAAATGGTGCAAATTCCTCCGCTTTCGTTTCAAGAGTCTTATTGTCCATGGCCGCCTCTATTCTTCAGTACGGCAAAATTGGGTTTCATAACCGAGTCACCGGGCACATGAGACATGTGCCGCCGCGAGTGCACCCAGGACTCGGTCTCCCCCTGCTTCAGCAGGGGGACTGAAGGGGGTTAACTTGATGAACCATGCAGCAGTTCCATGATGTCCTGCAGCACTCCGTCGAGGTTCACCAAGATGTCGTTGTTCGTGTACCGCTTGACGCGAAATCCAAGAGACTCAAAATAGGCATCCCGCCCTCTATCGTGTGCGCGATGTTCCGGTAGTGCATGGGCATCGCCATCTACTTCAATGACCAACCTTTTCTCGTAGGTATAGAAATCCGCGATATAAGGGCCAACAGGATGTTGACGCAGGAAACGGACTTTAAGCTGCCTGCTTCGCAGCGCTTTCCAAAGAATGCGCTCAGATTTTGTCAAATTCTTGCGCATCTCGCGAGCGCGTTGCCAGTTTTCTTGGGGTATTTTGGCATACCGCGGCATGGCCTCTTGTCCTAAGATAACCCCTTCTAACTTCCCCTACTGAAGTAGGGGAAGAACCGTGCGCGTCCCCCTACTTCAGTAGGGGGACAACAGGGGGTTCGCTCCTATGTTTCCCTCACTTTTCCCGCCACACGCAGGAACTCCAAATTATTCCTCAATCATCTCCAGATTCGCGCGGGGGAGAAGCACGCGCGAGCCATCGTCGAATTCAACCTCAAGAACGCGCACTCTGGCTTCGGTTTCGAGCAATGCAAGCTCCGCAGGCAGCGATGTCACGCGGCCAAGCTTGCCGAAATAAGGCTCGCGAATGACTCGCACAATACTGCCCACTTCAAGGCCTCTCGGTTCGCGTTCCACTCCGCTGGGAGCAGCGACATCTTCGTGCGCAATGATAATTTCGGGGCGAATGACGCCCGCGCGAATTTGCGTCGCGCCGCTGCAGGAAGCTTTCTTGCCTTCATTCTTCGCCAAAAGGTCGAAAGTCCGGCGCGCCATTGCAATTCGGCCAAAGCCCTCGGTCAAGATGAGCGTGATGCCGATGGTTTCGCTGCCGGTAATCGCCACGCCCAAATCATAGCCGAGCAAGCGTCGCAAATCCTGGCTCGAAAAACCGCCCACAACGATTGCCTTCGCGCCGAGCCGCTTCGCTTTTTCAATGGCTCCAATTGTTAGGAGTGCTCCACCAATCAGAATGTTGCCGCGACAATCGCTCGGGATTCTACTTTCATCCAAGATTTCATCGGGAGAGCTGCAGGCCATTTTCACCGTGCCGTAGGTCTCGCCTCCGATACCGAAAATGCCTTGAATGAAAGTCCCGCGCGCTTGAATCTCGATGCCTTCCTCGGGGAAAACCTGTGTGACGATTCCATCCAAATAGGCGTCAATCGTCACCGGAATCGGCGCTTCGCGAAAAATAATCTGGCCCGTGATTTTCGAGAAGGACTCGAAGACGCCGTCCGCGGGCGCTCGAAGCTGCGATTTGAACAGCCCGAGGAACGATTTCGACTCGGCGACAACCTGCTCTCTCTTGACCGCTTCGCCCACCTTGATCGTGAGAGACTCCTCGAGGTCTTGCGGCAGAACATTCAGGACATTGACCGCATTGATTGGACGCACGGCCCCGGGGAGTTCGGTCTTGGCGACAATCGTCTCCGCTGAAAGCCGGTCGCCGACTTTGACGAGCACCTCGCCCTTCAGCGGCAATCGCCGCTCCCTCGCGATCACGGTATACTCAGCGACACGCAATCCCGGTGTGTAGGAATGGGCCATAGTTCACCATGGACGCCATTGCGGGTTCGGAGACCCACAACGGTGTTCTAGATTTATACGGACAAGGCCTGCCTTGTCCGTTCACACTCTTTTCCCATGATCTGTTCGCGCGGCGCAGCATGGAACGCCCGCTGTAATCGCTTTGGGTGGAGGACGAAATCGAAAATTGACTTCAGGGCGACGAGGAATGCCGAAACCGCGCCGACTAATTCGACATCGTCCGGCTCATCGGGTGCTCTTTACCTGCCTTTTCATGGCGGCGAATCACCAGCCAGTCGTAGCCAACGAGGACAACCGCCGTCACCAATCCCAAGACGCCGAAGATAATCCACATGATGTCAGGGCGGCCCATGTCTCGCGCGAGTTTCCCATAAAGCTCACCGGACAATCTGCCGCCGAAAATATTTCCCAAGGCAACGGTCCAGAAATAGAAGCCCATGAACATTGCCACCTTCTGCGAAGGGGCGATGCGACCAACATATTCCTGGCTCTTCGGCGATGCCATCATTTCCCCGAAAGCGAAAATCACGATCGCGAGCACAATCGGCCATCCCGTCGTGAAAAACGCGCACATCCCAATACCAATCCCCGACACGACAATGCCGATGACCATCGCCATCAGCGGCGGCAGTCCTCCAATCAAGAACGAAATGAGCACCTGAAAGACAACAATCGCGCCCGCGTCAAAGTTCACCATATATTCGGGATGAACTTGACAGTAGTCTTCCGCAAGCGCATGAGATGCCTCCGCAAGCTTCATCGGCGATGGATAGACAAGACCTCCAAAGAGATAGGCGAGCTGCGACGTGTTCAACGATTTGCCTTTCTTCACCAAATAGGATTTTACCTGGCCAAGCTCCTCTTCATGGAAAATCGTGGAATAATCCTGGGCGAGATTTTGCAGAGATTCCGAGCTTCCCGCCGCGATAGGATAGCGCGCCTGAAACTCACGATGGACGAAGCGCGCCACGAGAGTATCCACGCCTTGGTCGGTCAATGGCGATGCCGCCTGCAAATGCCGCCCGAAATCTGCCAAGCGACCGCTGTCCGCCATGAAAGTCTCCAAACGCAAAGCGTTCAGCTTTCGCGCCAGATCTTGCGGCGGAATGCGCACAATGAAATTGTAAAGCTCCTTGGCAAACGGCGTTACAGTATCCGGTTTAAGCCCTAATGCCACAGGATTTCCTCGTCGAATATTAATCACTTTGGATACTGTGTCGTAGGCGGAGATGTAGGTGCCGTCCTCGAGAGCTTTGATTCGGTTCGGCACGGTCGTAGCTTTCTCGGTAACATAGTGCCCCAATTGCCACGCCACTTGTTCTTCGCTCACCGATGCCATGACGCCGACAATGGATTCACCCCATTCCGGTTTACCGATGCTCTTGCATGCATTCTTCGTCCAGACAATCATGTCGCGAGTTTCGACAAAGTCACGAATATATTCAGGCGCCGTGATGAATATCTGATTGAACGATGTCCAGAAACCCGAAAGAATCAGCAGGTAGAGCGCAAACGGCCAGTTGCCTAACTTCATTGGTTGGGCGAGACCTCGCGGAGTATGCCCCGGCTTTTGACGACTTCGAAACCAAAGATCCAGCAGAAGATTCGCACCAATCCAGGCGACGGTGATAAGCCCCATCAGTGTCCAGGTAAAGCGCCCACCGGCAACCATGAGCAGGAGCAAAATGCCAAAAATCAGGATGAAAAAGCGCCCATTGCCCAAGACTTCGACGAGTCCTCCCAGCACTTGTTTGATGGTGCGCGCTTCCTTCGTGCCTGCTTCTGTTGTTGGCTCCTTGTAGAAGAGAAACAGCCAGATGAAATTGCATGCGATCCAGAACGACGATGCAAGGAAAACGAAATTCCAGCCATAGCGCACACGCACAAACCCCGCCACCATCGGCCCGATGAATCCGCCGACATTCACCATCATGTAGAAAATGCCGAAACCCATGGAGGCATTCGTCTCGTCCGTCGTTCGAGCCACGGTGCCGACGATAACGGGCTTGAAAATCGCCGCGCCTACCGCGACAAAAAGAAAGGCCATGAAGAAGCCCGCAAAGGAAGTGAATTGCCCTAAGAGATAGTAGGTCGGTACGAGCGTTGCATACGCAATGATAAATGTCTTTTTGTAGCCGAAGCGATCCGCGAGCGCTCCAAAGAGAACTGGCAAGAGATACAGAATGAACGGCACAATCCCTTGCAAAACGCCGCGCTGTTCCGAAGTAAAGCCCAGCGCTCCTTCCGAGACCGACCCCGTGATATAGAGCGACGAGACCGCAAACCATCCGTACCACGCGAGCCGCTCGAAAATCTCCATCGTGTTCGCTATCCAGAAACTCTGCGGATACGGTGAGCGCTTTTTCTTTGTTCGCCCCGAAGAATCGTTTTTTTCTGGCGTCATCATAGAACTGCTCCAAATTGCTTTCTATTCTTGGTGATTATTGTTCTCTCTTGGTCGCCGCGGCAGGTATGTCGCCTGCCCGGATCTTGGTGGGCACGGCACGCCGTGCCCCTACACCGCCGAGATGGATCCCCTGACCCGCCCGGAATTTCTTCCTGTCCAATAAACGAGGGATGCGGTGTCGGCTGCTCGCAGCCGACCCATGGCGCGACAGAAACACAATAGTATAACACTTCCAGCTTCTTTATGCAACCCCAAATTCACGGCAGAGGCCGACCAATATGTGCGCCTGCAAATTGGTTGCCTCGAGAGTCTCCTGACTCACGATGGCGCCATTGCCGGTCTGGAGACCGACAACGGCGTTCAATGCTCATGCTTTATTGAAAGCGGCATTAGCGACGCCAATACCCTTTCGGGTTCAATGGCATCCATACACACGGGCGGGTCACCCCATGAACATTTTCGCTTTCCGTGACCGGTGCGCCGACAGCAGCAGGGAATGCCCGCGACAATCGCCTGATGCGGCGCGTGAAATCGAAAGTTGACTTGTGTTGAGCCATAGAGAACGCGCACCGCCGGGCCGCCGATAGCCACGGCCAAATAGCTCAGTCCTGTGTCATTGCCAACGACCCATTGACATCGTGAAAGAAGCGCCGCCACATGCTCCAAAGGCTGCCCCAGAACCAGGATTGGCTCCGGCTCAACACCTTGCGCAATCTCACGAATGTGAACGCCGTCTTCTTTTCCTGCAAAAATGAGACTCTGCGCCTGCAATCTCTTGCCTGCTGCCTCTGCAAGCTCGCAGAATTTCTTGGCTGGCCATCGTTTCGTCGCCCAAGCTGAACCGGGGATTATGCCCAACAGAGGGGACGAAACCTTTGCTGCTTCCAAGAAACGAGCGGCGAAGTCTCTTGCCTCGGATGAAATCACGACATGAATTCCGGGATCCTCGACGGAAAAGCCAACCGCTCGCAAGAGATTCAGCCGCCGTTCGACATGAAAAGGTTCAACCGCCAAGTCGTTGGTGCAAACATGCGTGAAACAAAAAGGCGCCCAAGGGGCTTTGTAGCCGACCCGCACGGGCGCCGCGGAAAGTTTGGCAAGCAACGCGCTGCGAAACGACGGATGCGCACAGAGCACCATATCAAACTTGCGTTCGCGAAGTCGCCGCCCAAGCGCGAAAAGCGCGGAAACTCCGCGTTCGCTCTTCGCTTTGTCATAGACAATCACTTCGCGGATGTGGGGATGCGAACGGACAATTCCTGCAGCCCGAGGAGCAATGAGAAGGTCAAGGCATGCCTCGGGCCAGAGCTTCTTTGTCGCTTCGACGAGCGCCGTCGTAAAGACGACATCCCCCACCCAAGCGGTGTCAATTATGAGGATTCGGGTGGGTGCGTTTTCCATCGGCGGTGCATCCAAAACCATTGCTCCGGAGTCTCTCGAACAGCTTTCTCCAGCTCGCGCGTGGCCAGAGCGGTGATGGTCTCCGCGTTGCGAGGCTGGAGCATTGTCGTATTCAGTTCTTCGAAATGAATGACATATCGTTCACGCGAGATTCGGCGGGAACGGACGAAAATCAGAGGACTGCCTGTCTTGAGATGAAGGACCGCGGCTCCTTTCGGCGTGGAAGCCATGCGTCCAAAAAAGGGAACGAACACGCCTGCTTCATGAGCGTCTTGATCAATCAAAATCGCCACGAGCCGATTCCGCTTCAACGCCGACAGTATGCCACGCACACCTTCACGCACTTTCACAATCTCGACGCCCACGGATTGCCGAAGCTCATCCATCAGCTCCTCGATTCGCTTATTGCGTTGCGTGGTCACGACACCTGTCACCGGATAACCCGACGCTGCTACCATTGCGGCCATCAGCTCCCAATTACCCAAATGACCCGAAATGACAATAGCGCCTCGTCCGCGCTGAAGGACTTCGTCGAAGACATCAAAACCCCGTACAAAAATCCATCGGTTGAGCGCTTGCGGCCCAGTCCGCGGCAGCCACGCGAAACTCACCGCCACCCGGCCAAAATGACGATACGCCGCTCGCGCCACTTGCCGAATTGCCCGCGTTGACAGCATCGGAAACGCAGCGTGCAAATTCTCTTTCGTGACCCTGCGGCGAATTCCAATAAGAAATCCGAATTCGCCCATTAGCGCACCGAAAGCCGCCGCCACGCGCCTCGGCAAAACCGCAGCCAACCCCTGCAAAAGCCGCACTGCGGCAAACTCGATCTTATGTCGCCATGCCATCATATTTTTGCAAACGCCACGGCAGGTGTCTCCTGTGCCCAGCATCGGCTTTCCCCGCGGTATCGGCTGCTCGCAGCCGACCCGTTATCCTCGCCGAGAGGTATGGTGTCTCACCTGCTTTGATCTTCGCGGGCACGGCACGCCGTGCCCCTACACCGCCTGGAATAGAGAACACATAACGCTTTGATTCCGTTTGCCCGCCGAGGCGGATCGCCTGATTCGCCCGGAACAGAGCATGGATCACTTTGATTAGAAGCGAAAATTAATATATTTTCCGATGAAGCGCAAATTATTGAAGGAGAGCGGAGGAATGAAGATGCCGAGCAAATTCAAATCGCGGACGCCGTGGCGAGAGAAGCTGGAAAAAGCGCAGGAACCAAAAATCGTGGATGTGCCCCCCAAGTTGCAAAAGACTTGGCGCAAAGGGAAAATGCTGATTGCCACACCGCTGCTGGTGGACGCAGAAGTTCGGAAGGTGAAAAAGGGGAAGCTGACTACGACGACTCAAATCATGGAGAGTCTTGCCAAACAGTTCAAGGCGGATTCAACCTGTCCGATGACGACCGGAATATTCTTGCGGATTGTTGCCGAAGCCGCTGAAGAAGACCGCGCCAATGGCAAAAAGCAGATTACTCCTTACTGGCGCGTCCTCAAGAGCGACGGCAGTCTAAACGAGAAATACCCCGGTGGCGTTGCCGCTCAAGCCGCCCGCCTTCGCGCCGAAGGCCACACCATCCTGCCCGCCAAAGGAAAGCGCCCTCCCAAAGTCAAAGATTTCGAAGAACGCTTGGCACAGATATAGAAAAAACGGCCGATGGCCGTTTTGGGGTGCACATGCTCAACAGCATAATCCAAATGAAGGCCTACAACATGGTGCGTAGGTCATATACGCATTTTGTCTATTTGATTAAAAACTTTGTGAGCTTCCATAACTGCTGGTTTGGTCAGGATTTCAATATTCGGGACAGTATCCCTGTAATCACAATCATTTCGCCATTGCCTAAGAGCATCCAGACATTGTGCAACGTTCGTCCTTCCGCAACCTCGGAAGTGTCGTCTTACAAGTTCATGGTCTTCGGGAGTGGATGTAGGGCGAAAGCCGTGATTGTCCCGTGCAAAATTTCGAGCATAGCAAAAGGCCGCATAATATGATCTGCTCACCGCCGATCGGCAGGCAGCCTCCTGGGTATAATGCTGTCCGCCTCCTGTTCCAAGAAACTCAGCTAAATCAAGATACTCTTTCCAGTCAAAAGCCACTATTTCACCTCGGAGGCCGAAAATCAGTTGTCACCAAAAGCCATCCTGATCTGTCGGCAAGCAAGTCTTCGTATCTCAAGCGTATCTCCTCAATCTCATCAAGGATTTGCTCATCATATTGTTCCTGCCTAACATAGAGAGTCAGGTACTGGTCTTCAATTTCAGGATCACGATAAACTTTCAGAGAAAGCTGGCTGCGGATTCCAAATCTATTCGAAGTTGTCTCGCAAGCGTGACGCAAGAGGTCTATCATATCCTGATGGCGAAGGAGATATTGTCGCAATTCGCCGGGTTTGGGTATCAATATATGTCTCAATTCAATATGACGCAATAGGGCTTCGATTTGCGATGTCACATCCGCATATGCCTGAAAGATTGGTTGCCGAAAGAGTTCGACTGGCATGGAAAGAACCGGCGAAGAGGCCATATCTTCAGAATATTGCGAAAGAGTGCCACTCGAATACATTTGTTCATGCTTCACTCGACCGGATGGCCATTCCCCCCAATTCTCCATTTCTTTCTGCAAAATGAACGACTGCATGGCAGGCATTTACCCAACCTCCTCGAAGAGCTGCCTGAGCGGCTCTGTGATGCACCCCTCAAACACCTTTTCGATTTCAACGTGCGACATGTCTATCCAAGCCAAAGTGTCCTCGATTCGAATCACATCGTGTGAAGACTGAAAATAGTCGATATCCAAAAGAAATCCGACCATTTCAGGGTGGTCCGCCTTTGTGTTGGCCAGTCTAACCTTGCACAAATCTCTTCCCTCTGAAAATGGCAGAAGGCAACCGACCATAAAATCAGCCATATCCTTGGGAAGTCCTCGACCAAGAAATGGCCTGAACTCAAAATACTCGCTCACGATATTAGGTGATTGGCCGGGAATTTCAATTCGATTGATATAACGCAGACCTATCCTTTGAAAAGCCTTAATCTCTATAGTCTGTTTCAGGGCTTTGATGGCAATATTGATCTTCGGCTTGAATCCCTCCCAAGTAGGATAGGGTTTCAAGCAGTTTGCACTCAATAAATGCGTGCCTACCTGAATAAGAGCTGTCCGATCATTCGAATAAAACAGAACTCTCTCGCTTGGGCTTATTTGCCGGTGGAGTTCTTCTCCACGAACGGTAATCTTCTCTTCAAAAATTACTCTCTGCTCTATAATAGGGAACTCGTTTCTAACTTTCTCGTATATCAGACCAGGAATTGTCAGATCCCATTTGGTGTCAGGTGTAATTTGAAACTCGCACACGGCTTCAATGATTGGCGGATTTCGGTATTTTCTTCCCATACAAACTCCTGAAGCTACTCCAATACCCAATAATGATGAAGCCTTGGGGGTGTTCTCACCTTCTTAGAAGCAGCCCTATACTCAATAAAGCAATTTCTTTCTCAATGTCAAGCTCGTTAAACCGTCAATATATTGTTTTCGCACGTAAGCCGGCCGGCTCCCAAACGGGCTGCGGTAAATCTCCCGACTGGCCCAGAATGACAAACCACCCACAAGGTGAAGCAAATTCCCCCGATTGTCAAGGCGACTGTTGTCAGTCTGCCCGACTCCTATGAGCCACCAACAGGGAGACAATGTCCTTACAGGCAGGACAGGCATTGGAATCGCCAAAACAACAACTTTGGCGAAATAATCGCCGACCACGCCATATTGACTTGACAATATCAAAAATATTCCGTATATTTATTGCGATTAATCTTCCTATTTCGGCGAATAGAGACTGCGCCTTGCCAAATTCCTGCCTGAAGGCTGCGACCTTGGGGGCCCCCTCCCCGTCCCCGCTGATAAGCTCACGAGGTATCGCGGCCGCCTTCACTCTGCGCCGGGCGAACCCCTGATTTCCCTGGCAAGCCGAACAGGCGCAAGATCTCACACCTCGTGCACACTTGGGAAGCATGACTCCGGCATCGTAGCCCGTCCCGATATAGCCAAAGCAGACCCCATGCCTCCGATCCGCCATCCTCTCTGCCTCCTCAACATTTCTCAGCTATTTCGTTCAGAATCTCTTTCGTATTGTTTCCATTACACTTTTGTTGAACGCATGTTCAATCATCTATGGCAAAAACAACAAGATGTGTATTTTACACAAAATTCTCTTGACTTTCTGAGAATAATTTCGTATATTGTATCCGCCAAGATTGGAGATACCAAAATGAATCCATCCTCCCTCAAAGATCTCGCCAAATCCCTCAGCCACACGGAAATCCTGGATATTGATTCCTTGAAAATCGCTCTGGAAAAGGCTTCCAAGGCTTGGAGCGACCAATTGGATGCCCTCGCCATCTATGAAGCCGAACTTCAGAAGGAAGTTCAATCCAGAGCCGAGATGTGTGGTATATCACAAACTCATCTTGATCAAATGTTTCACTGGCCTCTCCGCGGCCAAGCGCTCCTTGCTCTACGCCGCGAAATATCGCGCATGTTCGAGGAGCGCTTCAAACTTGCGCCCATGACAGGAACCGCGCGCCAGACCGAGGAAACCCAACTTCAGCTCGAATCCTGGGCGCGGTTCCAATCGGGCATCCAAACCAAATAGTAGCGCCCAGCTTGCTGGGCTCTTATCAAACCATGAAAGGGAATCCCATGCCTTACTCTGTCAATAATAATGGAGTCGGCAGCGACAGCCTGCTGACTTTCACAGTGAACTCGACCTCAGGTCAGGACTTTACTCAGAGCGACCTCGATTCGGGTCTGGCAGCCTGCGCAATCACCGGCAACAATCAAGTTGGAATGGGCAGCGCAGGAAGCAAGCTCTTCGGCAAAGTCATTGATGTTTCCAAAGAACTGCAATCCGGAACGACTGTTCCCGCCTATTGCACCGTCCAGGCTCGGGGTGTCGGGCGCCTCAAATACGCCACGCCGACGCCTGTCGTCAACGAAATGGTCGAGCTTGATGGCACAGGCAAAGTTCGCCGCGCCTCAACTTCGACCGATATTCCCGCCGGCGGCCACAAACACAAAGGTCAAGTCATCGCGGTGGATACGACCAACACCACCTGCGATGTCTGGCTCGGATAAAACCCAAAATTCAAACAATTCAATTTCGGATTTCGGATTGTAGGGACATGGCCTGCCATGTCCGTTTTATCGGATTTCGGATTTCGCCCCCTATTGGGTTGCGGCGGCAAATCTCCCCATTCGCTCCGGCAGCAGGCCATCGGACATGGCAGGCCATGTCCCTACACCGTCACCCGAAAACACGAAAGGACAAACATACCATGACTCTCGATTTCACCGGCGCGAAAGCGCTGAAAGAAAAGATCACCGACCACTCGCGCTCGGGCAATCTCGCTCTGTATGCCGAGGCGCAAGAGCGCAGTCTTTCATTCTCGGAGCTGCTCGAAGAACTCGATCCCAGCCCGCGTCAGCCAGATGGCTCGCTATCCGTTCCCCTGGATGCTTTCGAACGGCAACTCTATCTTGCGAATATCGTTGTCAGCGGTCGCCAAGCGGTCACGCTCGAGCAATTCATGACCGGCTCGGGCCTGATTCTTCTCCCCGAATACATCACGCGCGAAATTCAACGCGGCTATCAAATGGTGCAAGACCCGTCGCAGCTCGTCGCGGCACAAGTGCCTGAACGCGGCCCGTCCGTCAAACCCATCTACATTCAGACGACCGAAGCGAAGAAGTCACTCTCGCGTCGCCATGAAGCCGCCCAGTATCCCGTCGTGAAGCTGCTTTATCGTGAAAAGGAGGCGGCGATGGTGGATCGCGGCCGGCAGTTCGATTTCTCTTATCGCATTCTGAAGAACCAAAAGCTCGCCGAATTCCGCGTCTTCCTCTGGTGGGTCGGCGCGCAAATCGCCTACGATGAAATTGGAGAAATCTACAATATCATCGTCAACGGCGACGGCACTTCTCCCGGCGCCACCAATGTCTTCACTGGCACCGCAGGAACTTGGGCCTACAGCGACATCGTTCATCTCGCCATGAGCTTCCAAGGTCCGGCGCACATGACCCATCTCCTGGGTTCCAAAAACGACATCGAGAAAATCCTCAATCTCGATGAATTTCAGGATCCGATGGCATGGGCAGGCGATGAAGTCTTCACGCGAACCGGCGACTATCGCAGCTTCCTGCCGGTCAACACGAAACTCGTTGTGGTGCCCAATGCGACCGAAACAAAATTTGCGGCGATGGATCACCGGTTTGCCATCCGTGAATCGGTCGCCCAGCCACTCCTCATCGAAGCCGAGAAAGTCATCACACAGAAACTCGAATCGGCCGTGCTCTCGAAAGAAAGCGTCTATACCATTATGGTGGACGACGCGATCCTCGCCAGCGATTACTAACAAAATCCCAAATCCAAAATCCAAAATCCGAGAGTAGGGACAAGACCTGTCTTGTCCGACCTTACGCCCGCCGTGGCGATGTGAATTCATTCAGAGCATCATTTTTCATTTCGGATTTCGGATTTTGAGTTTCGGATTTCCAGTGAAGTTCCCGCCCGCGTGCGGGGGACCGCGGCCCTCGCACGCCTCTCCCCACCCCAATAAGCGCAACAAGGGGCTTAAGCCCCTTGTTAGGCCGCTTGCTAAGTCCCTTGTTCAACAGGTTAAGAATCGTCGCGGCGAATTTCCCAATTCGCCCGAAATTCGTACTACGGCGCTACCGCTGTCACATAATAAAAATACGGCGAGGGTCGGACCGAAGTGTTAATATCCGTCCAAACCGTATTACTCGTCACATCCAGCAGAACACCAGTGACAAACGGCAGCGTCGCTCCATAGATGTTGTAGGATAGCGCTGCCGTCGGCGGCCAGCTCAAAACGGCATTCCCAGCTTGGAGTGCAATCACCAAGTGGCGCGGCGCCAATTCCGGCCCTGTCTTTACCAGATAGAAATCAGCGGCGCCTGCACCGAAAGAAGAGGTGTATCCTGCCACGATATAGCCTCCGTCGTCCGTCGGCTGAACGGACCAGGCCCCATCATCGCTGCTCCCTCCATATGTGCGGGTCCAGAGCGTGTCGCCCGAGGTATTGGTCTTCACCAGATAGAAATCCCCCGAGCCCGCACCGAAGGAACCGGTGTATCCCGCCACGATATAGCCTCCGTCGGGGGTCTGCTGAACGGAATAAGCCCACTCAGGGGCGCTCCCCCCATAAGTGCGGGTCCAGAGCGTGTCGCTTTGGCTATTCGTCTTCACAAGATAGAAATTAGAGTAGGGAGTGCCGACACCGAAAGACCCGGTGAATCCCACCACGATATAGCCTCCGTCGGCGGTCTGCTGAACGGAATAGGCCCAATCAGAGCCGCTCCCCCCATAAGTGTGCCCCCAGTGCGTGAAGCCCTGGTAATTCGTCTTCACCAGGTAGAAATCCCATCCGCCCGCACCGAAAGAATTGGTGTATCCTGCCACGACATAGCCTCCGTCAGCGGTCTGCTGAACGGAATAAGCTTCATCATCATAGGTGCTCCCCTCAAAAGCGCGCGTCCAGAGCGTGTCGCCAAGGGGATTCGTCTTCACAATATAGAAATTAGGGCAATTGGGAGTGCCCTGACCAAAAGAATAGGTTTCTCCCGCCACGATATAGCCTCCGTCGGTTGTCTGCCGAACGGAATGGGCCTTATCCTCCCTGCTTCCTCCATAGGTGCGCGTCCAGAGCGTGTCGCCGAGGCTGTTCGTCTTCACCAGATAGAAATCAAAGCCGCCCGCACCGAAAGAACCCGTGCATCCCGCCACGATATAGCCTCCGTCGCCTGTCTCCTGAACGGAACGGGCCTTTTCATCGTTGATCCCCCCATAAGTGCGCGTCCATAGCGTGTCCCCTTCGCCATTCGTCTTCACAAGATAGAAATCATTACTCCCCGCACCGAAAGAATAGGTTTCTCCCGCGACGACATAGCCTCCGTCGGTCGTCTGCTGAACGGAATAGGCCCATTCATCGCTGCTCCCCCCATAAGTGCGCGTCCAGAGCGTGTCAGGATTCGGTTGCCCGAAACTCACTTGCACACACGCCATCACCAGCAAAATCAAGAACTTTCTCATCTTGGAATCTCCCTTTACTTCGAAGTCTGCTTGGATCGCTGTCTCGACGACAGGTTATCACCCAGTGCGGGTCTATTGCATTCTCTAGTGTTCTGTCGCTCTCCAATTATAACATACGCCTTCTTGCACAAAAAGTCAAGGAAAAAAACATGCCCAATCCAACCCAAGACTACTTGCTCGCCAACACACCGCTTTCCACCATCTGCTTCTCAGGCACAACCGGCACAAGCTCCATCTATCTCAATGGCCCCGGAGGCATCGCCGGTGACGGTCTTCCTATGCCGCGCCGAGGCTATCTCACGGGACTCACGCTATGGGACGGCAGCCTCGTGCGTTCGGACGGTGACAAGATCTCGTTCAACAGCGGAGATCGCGTCAGCCTCTATTGCCAAAACACCGGCACGGACTTCACCGTCAAAGTCCGCCTGAACGGCGTCTCGACCTCGCTTCAAATCACGACGATTCCTCACAATTCAACGCTTCAAGCCGTCGTCGAATTCATGCTCATCAGAGAATAAATCCAAAATCGGAAATCCAAAATCCAAAAATCTACAATGTTTTCCATTTCCCGTTTCGGATTTCGAGTTTCGGATTTCGGATTTTCAGTCTTAAGGAGTCATCCATGTCCTGGACAAATCGAACTACCGTCAAAACTCATCTGCAAGATGCCCAAACCGATATATTTCATTTTGAAGATGAACCCATCACGATCGAAGGCACCACGCCAGCACCGCTTTCACATCGCCTTCTTTTGGAAGACAGCGAGACTGTCAAATGGTGCATTCTCAATGCGCCGGTTTCCGACGGCCCGATTACCCTTACGGGAACCGACTGGTCTGATTTGGCTCATACCAATATCGCTCCCGATTCGGTCGTCGTGACCCTGGACGAAACGCTTTCGCAAACCTATATGCTCGAGAAAGACTACATCATTGACTATGAACAGGGCCGCATCCGTCGCACCTCATCGTCGTCCATTCCCTCGCAAACAGTGGTCAAGGTGTTTTACCTTTACTATGCACCATTTCAAAAGACGACGGACTACACGATGGACTATGATGCGGGAACCATCGCGCGCGTCACTGACGGTGCCATTCCCGATGGCGCCACTGTTCTTGTGGATTATGATGCAGCCGCGGCAACAGTGAGCGACGCCCTGATTGACCAAGCGATTGTCGAAGCCGAGGATAAAATCCTGGCGCATCTCTCTTCGGACTACGGCCCTTCCTCTACCGACCAAGGTCTGAAGACCGGCGCCACCGAACTTGCCTTGGCGCTTGTCGCCGAAGCCAAAGCAATGGAAGCACTCGCAAATGTCACCCTCTCAAATCCCGATAACCGCGCCGCCGAATGGCTGAAACTCGCGCAGAAGCTCGAAACGCAAGCTTGGCGTACATTGGCTCCCTTCCTCGACCCAACTGCTCGCCGCAGCTCCGTTGTCCGCTCCAATCTCTACGGCACCGAATAAATCCCAAATCCAAAATCCAAAAGTAGGGACAAGACCTGTCTTGTCCGACCCAAAGAGGAATCCCTCCCATGCCCAAGAAAAAAATCACCAACCAAACCGTCCTCCCTTTGGATCCCGCCCCACCCGTGAAGAAGACTGCACTGCCGCCCATTGACACACAGGCCCTCATTCGCCGCCTCTATGAACTGGCGATGGAAGGCAATGTCACCGCGGCCAAAGTCGTTCTCGACTACTGCCACGAGCAAGAGAGTAAAGGCGAAGGCCATAGCCTGACTCCCGGTGAAATTCTCGCCCTCATTCGCAACACGATGCAATCCATCAAATGAACCGCGACGAAATCCAAGAACTTCTCCATTGCTCCCGCGATCCCTGGCATTTCCTGACACATCATGTCTGGACTCAGGATCCCGCGCGCGGCATTGCACGCTACCCAAACTTTAAATTCCTTCGCGAGCTCATTTCCAACGCGGAGCGCGAGCGAAACCTTCTTGTGCCAAAATCGCGACAGATGCTTGTCACTTGGACCATCATCGCCTATTTCGTCTGGCGGATGCTCTTCCGAGGCCCCGGAGTTTTCCTGTTCATATCACGAAGTGAACGCTGTGCTGAAGAATTACTCTTGCGCGCGCAATTCATTTTGGAACACCTGCCCGCCTATATGCAGCCCAAGCGCCAAGCCAACTCGCGCGAAGAGCTCGCGCTCGCCAGCGTCGGTTCACGCATCCTTAGCCTTCCCGCCGTTCCCGATGCTCCGCGTATGCACTCGCCCGCGGGCGTTTTCTGGGACGAAATGGCCTTTACTCCTTTTGACGAGCAAATCTGGGGCGCATTGAAACCGTCTCTCGAAAGCGGCGGCCGCTTCATCGGCGTTTCGACTTCCGCAGGGCCGATTGGGCTTTTCTATCGCTTGCTTCAGAATGCGCACGATTATGGTTTTGGAGTCTTCAGAGTCCATTATCGCTCTCATCCCGAACGCAATGAAGAATGGGAAAAACAGGCGCGGCGTGGCCTTTCGGCGCAGCGTTGGGCACAAGAGATGGAAATCTCCTTTGAATCGGGAAGTGATTCGGTCTATGCCGAATTTGATCCGGCACGCCATATCCTCTCGGAACCTTGGCGCCCGCGCACCGACTGGCCGCTCTATCGCGCGATTGACTTCGGCTATCATCATCCCTTCGTTCTCTGGATTCAAGAGACTCCGCAAGGCGACCTTATCGTCTTCGACGAATGGGCAGGCCAAGACCACACGACCGAGCAGATGCTCCTCGCCATTCATCGCATTGATTTAACTCACGGCATTGATGAGCTCAATATGCGCTGGACAGCTTGCGATCCTGCAGGGGCCGCTGTTCAAGACAGCGGCATTTCTCCTGCAGACATCTTGCAGCGCGCGGGAGTCAAATTGAAGTTCCGTTCATCTCACATCGTCGCTGGGATTGAAGTCGTCAAATCCTTTCTTGAGGATGCTCAAGGCCGCGTCCGTTTGCGCTTTTCGCCACGCTGCAAGAAAACGATTGCCGACATCGCCGCGTATCGTTGGGCGGCTGGCCGCGAAGAGCCGCAAAAAGATGGCACCAGCGACCATTCGATGGATGCGCTGCGCTACTTTCTCGTCAACTACCAAACCCGCAACGAAATCCTCATCACCCCCCGCGCCTTCAGCCTCCCGCGATAGCATAGTCGGGCCGATGTAGGGACATGGCAAGCCATGTCCCTACAGCGGACGGCTCCTCGCGGTGTCGGCGGCTTACAGCCGACCCAAACGAATAAACAAAGAGGCAACCCAACCTATGAAATTCCCTTTCCGCAAACTTTCATCTCGCCGTCAAGTGGCGCCTCGCGCTGAAGGCCGCTGCGCTCTGCGCGATATCGTTCCTCGGCGCGTCCAAAATCCACCCGGGCCTTTGCCCGTAACGACAAATCTCTTCTCCACGACTCTCGATGGTCAAGACTATTTTTGGCTCGGAACCAATCGCGCGCAGTTTTATCGTTATCTGCGCGACCATGTGCCCATCATTTCCGCCGCCATTTGGTCGTGGGTGCATCTGTGCTGCACTCCACAATCTTATTCCCTTATCGGCGATGAAGCGGAGAAAAAGGCGGCGCGAGCGATTTTGGATGACCTCGACACCCGCGTCTTCGAGAATCCGTTCGTGCGCCGACCCGGAATCAATCACCTGACGGAGCTTTTCTTTCTGGAACTCTTCACCACAGGCCGCTTCGCAGGGGAAATCGTTCCTCTTGCCGACGGCAGCGGCATTGACTACTTCCACACGATTGACCCTGACATTTTGCATTGGGAACGCAAAGGCCGCTGGACAGCGTACTTCGAGAATGAATCGGGCGAGCGAATCGAACTCGATCCCGCGCGCTTCTTCTACGCGACTTTGGGCAACGACATCAGCGACCCGCGCGGCATTGAACCCTTGGCTTCGATTCCCTTCGTCGCGCAAATTCAAGAAGCTCTCCTCTTCGACATGGCTCGCTCGTCGCGCAACGCCGGAACGCCACGCCTGCAAATTCGCATCACGCCGCCGCCAGCATTCGCTCACGAAGGCGAGAAGGAATATCAAGAGCGCATCAATCAATACTTCGACGACACGGTCTCGCAATTCTCGCGGCTGGATCCCGACGATAATCTCTTCACTTGGAGCGATGTCGAGGTGCGCGTGATTGGAGGCGACCAAGGGCGAACTTTCGTCTGGCGAATGAATCGCGAGCAAGTCATCGAAGATGTCATCACAGGCTTGCGGCTTTTCCCGTGGGTTTTGGGCCGCTCGCACGGCACGACGAAAAACTGGGTCGAAGCGCAGTTCAATATCCTGATGCAAATCGTGGACGCCGTGCAAGACACGGGCACTTCATTGGCCAATTGGCTTCGCAATACCGAGCTTCGCATGCGCAGCAATCTCGCCACCGCCCACCACATCTTCTCACCGAATGAAGATCCCTTCCTGCTGCCCAAAATGCAAGCGCGCGCGATCGATTTCGATACGATTGACAAGAAAGTGAGTCGCGGCTACATCTCGAAAGACGACGGCGCGCGGCTGCTCGGCTACCTCAAAGCGTTCAAAGCGGATGAATCGTGAGTCCGTTCATCGGTAGTGCCGCACGGCAGTGCGCTCTGACCATGCCGTGCGGGCTTGTTGCCCAAATCGTTGAGCACGCAAGAAGCTCGCCGTGAAAAGCGCACTGCCGTGCGGCACTACCGCTGCGGCTTTCATTCCTTGATTGAACAAACCTAAAAGGAATACTCCCATGATGATTCAAACTCTCGCGGGGCCGCTCGTCGCGATGACCACGGCTCCATCGAAAAATGATCTCGATGAAATTCTTGCTCTTTCAAATCCTCCGCTCATGAAGCTAACTCTCGACGACATTCATGTCCGCCGTTGCCGTTTGGCAGGCGATCGCGTGGACGCTCACGGCGGCTGTTTTCGCACGACCGATCTGGAGAAGCTGCTTCAATTGACTCATGGTGCACCGGCTTTGATTGGCCATGATCGCAGAAGCCTGGCCGTCGCTCGCTTTTTCGGTGGGACGATTGAATCCTTTGACGGCAGCCGCTACATCGTCCCGAAATTCTACTGGCCGCGCCATCATTCAACCGCGGAAGATTTGCGATGGCAAATTGATGCCGGAATCCTCACTGAGGCCTCCATCGCATTTACCTTTGAAACTCCAACCTGCTCGATTTGCACGCGCGACATTCGCGAATGCGAACATGAAATCGGCCAGGAATACGACGGCCGTGCATGTTTCTACTACTATGACGGCGTGGATCGTGTACTGGAAGGCTCGTTTGTTTATCGCGGCGCCGAACCGGGCACCGGCTTTATGAACATGCGCATCCTCGCAGGCGGTATTCCCGCCAAACGAGCCAACAGCTTGACCATCAAAATCGGCGGTCGGTCATATCAGGCTTTCCTCGCGGAAGACTGACCGCTACGGCGAGTGTCTCGTCATATCGTTTCACCGAGGAGGGTCCTTAGACCCTCCCGCAATTTGGTTTCGCGACCAGAGGTCGCGGCTAGTATTGACATAAACCTTTGGAGAAATCAAAATGAAAGTTCTTTTCAAGTCGCTTGCCGCCGTGGTGGGTCTCCAAACCCGCCCGGCAATAAAAATCCTCATCATTTGCGCGCTCTTCTGCACGCTCGCGAATTTCGCTCATTCCCAATCACGCCAAACCCAAGCCATTCTCGATTCTTGGGATCGTGAAATCATCGCCGAAATATTTGCCGACACTATCACCTCGGAGATTCAATATTCGGACACCGTTGACATTGGCCGTTGGGCAGGCTCGCCTCAACACTTCGCTCTGTTCGTCCAGCTCGACAGTGTTGCAGGCAAAACGCATGACATTGACCTCACGGCAACCTTTGAGTTGGCAGTCGAAAATGCGGGGCATTTCTACATCCACGCAGACGGGACAGGCAGCGCTGTTCCTCAAATTCCACCTCTGAGCTCGACAGGCAACTATGTTTTCAATCTCGTGCCCTATGGTGGCAACTACATCCGGTTTGCTTTCAGTTGCTCCGACACGCTCTCTCTCCACGCCACCCTCTGGATGAAGCATTAGACATGATGACCGATGAGCTGCTGCGAACCATTGGGAGCCTGGAGGCTCAGGTGAGCGCATTGGTGCACGAAGTTGCGGCGCTGCGCGCAGAGTTGTCTGATCTCCGCACGGTCCTGCTTCGCGAAACGCTGACCCATCATGAGCGGATCACCACGCTGGAGTCGTTTCGCCGCTGGAGCATCGGCCTCTTCACAGGCCTTGTCGTATCCGGCATCGCCGCTCTTTTGGGCGCTGTCTTCCGAATCATCATTTAGACAATGGGTAGAGCCATGGGTCTGCCCCTACAATTTTTCTGCCGAGCCAGGTTCTTAACCTGGCCGCAAATAGATACTACCCGCGACCTCCGGTCGCGGAATCATCTAAGGAGAATCCTATGTCCCCCTTCTACAAATGGAAAACCTTCTGGACCGCGATTGCGGCTGTCGCTACCGCCGTAGGCGCATACACCGCAGGCGAAATGACTTTGGCGCAGCTTCTTCAATTAGCCGCAACTTCGCTTCTGGCCCTCTTCCTCCGCCACGGCATTGCCAAAGACACCTGACAGTGACTCATACGACTATGAATCATAGGGCGGACCCATGTGTCCGCCCGTACTTTTCTCGCCGTGGCGGGCTGCCAGCCGGAAAAAAAGACGCGCCGGGAGGGCACCGGCGCGTCGGGGACAAGGGGTCACCATAAGGGCGACCGCCTCGGGGCTTATTTGACAAGCATCATGCGATGTTGGCGCACAAAACCACCCGCCCTCATGCTCACAATATACATCCCACTTGCCACATTCATCGGCTGCCACGAAACCGTATAGACTCCCGGCTCGCGCCATCCGTCTTCCAACTTCGCGACTTCCTGCCCAAGAATATTGTAAATGCGCAGCTCGACCCGCACGCGCTCTCCAACCGAATACCGAATCGTCGTCGTGCTGTTGAACGGATTCGGCCAGTTCCCTTCAAGAGCGAACTTGTAAGGAACGACATCCTTGTCAGCGGACAGACCACGAATCGAAAAAACATCATCGCTCGTATCGCCTAAAGCAGGATTCATCAACGAAGCAATGATGACATAACAACTGTCCGCTTCCTCTCCGGCCACTGTCCATGATTCAATGCTGTCGTTTAGCGATGAAGCAAATAGCGTATCGAGTCGGTAAACCGGCCGACCTCGCCAGAGATAGATTCCAATCTCGCCCGAGAAGCCTTCACCCACCCAGCGCAAATCAACATTGTCGCCGACGGAAAAGTCCTCGTCGCCGTTCGGTTTGATTAGGCTGAGCCGCGGCGCTTTGATGCGGATGAGTGCATCCGTCGTGTCCCCATAGCGCGTATCAGCCAAATTCGTCACGCGGAAACGAGCGAAGTCCGTCTCCGGCGCCATCACAATCCAAAGGAAAGTATCTCCTTCGACTGTCGTGAGTGAATCCCACTCCTCACCTGCTTCATCACGAGATATATCCACGCGAACTTCACCCGCCAGATGTCGGCGCACCCACGAAATTGTGTGCTCTTGGCCAATATACCAAATCCCTTCACCCGTCGTGTTCAGTGTCACGCTCGAAGCAATGAGCCGTCGCAAACCGCTCGTGTCACCGAGCGCAGAATTGTTCTCGGCGACAACACGATAGCGCACCGAATCACTTTCGGCGCCGCTTGGAACATAGACATAACTCGTTTCCGCGATGATGGCGAGCAACTCCCATTCACCCGAAGGATAATGTCTGTCCATCTCGACTCGCACCGCACCTTCGCCATCCGTCCAGCGCCATGAAATCGGGCGAGCGCAGCCCGCCGTATCCACTCCATCTTCGACAGGCTCGGCAAGCTCGAGCAAAGGCACCAAAATCGTCAGCGGCGCGGATGATGAGTCTCCGTACTGCGGAAATTCATTCGACCGGATGCAGAAACGCGCTAATACCGTGTGCGATCCAGTCACTTGCCACTGAATTGAATCTCCGAGCGCGTTCTCGGCGATCGTTTCAGGACTCTCTCCGTTCCGCGCAAGTTCGACGCGAACACCACTCGAAATCCCCGCGCGCTGCCATGAAATCATGACCGTTTCTCCGACCCGTAGAGTCTCATCCGGCGCGGGATGCGTCAAAATCAGCGACGGTTCGAGAATGGTCAGTGCTTCGTCCAGGGTGTCGCAAGGTTCCGCCGCTCCTGATGCCTTGACTCGTACGAGTGCTTCTGTCGCTTGGGGTTCCGTGACCGTCCAGTCATAGCCGCTCTGCGCGAGTCCGTCTGCAATTGTCTCCCAATCCGCTGACTGCGATCGCCGAAGCTCAATATCCACCGCATCATGGAAATCCGCACGCAAGATGTCGAAATGGACCGTCTGGTGAATGAAAATTGTGTCTAATGGAGCGCTGGTCGTGATCTCAAGGTGCGTGCGATAGAATTCCATGTCTCCATCGAGCGTGTCACCCGCGCCGGAGGATTCCCCATTTGAAACGCAAAGCCGCGCATGCTCCGTGGCGTCCCCTTCGACCACCCACATGAGAGAATCTTCGCTCGATTCGCCAATGGACTCCCATGCGGCGGATGGATAATTGCGATTCAAGAAGACTCCCACAACACCGGCGAACTCATGACGCGACCAACGAATGGTCAATGGCTCGCCGATTTTTGCTCGTGTGCCCGGCGAAGGTGACATAAGCGCCAGTGATGGCTGCACAATGCGCAAATCCTCATGGGTTGTGTCACCTATCATCGGATTGTCGGCCAGCGCTATGCGGAAACGGACATGGTCATCTTCAGGCAATTCAGCGACCACCTCAGCGGAATCTCCAACAAGCGCCGGTCCGATCTCCTCCCAGGCGCCATTGGGATAGCCGCGCATCATCTCAAGCCGAACTAAACCCGCGGCATGGTGGCGGTTCCACCGCAACACGCGACTGCTGCCGACAATCCACATTGTATCCTGTCCGAGCGAGGCAAATTGGATCCTCGGAACAATTGGCCCAAGAATTTGCACACTGTCGCGCAGCAGCGGATTCTGCTCATGCATAACACGGACAAAGGAGATTTCCGCTTCGGGCGCGCTCACATTCCAAAGAAGCGAATCCCCAAAGAGTCTTTCGTCAAGCACTTCGTCAGGCAGCCCCGGACGGACAAGCGTGACGCGAACCGGACCGTCAGCAACCGCACGCGCCCAGCGCACGAGCAGGCCATCTCCGACAAAGCACAGCCGATTCGGCTCCGGCGCAACAATATCCAAAACGGAATAGGCGATGGTGAAATCACTTGCGGTCATCGCCTCAACATCCGGTTTGCCTGACAGCGAAATTTTGAGGCGCGCTCGACTCGTTGTGTCACCTGCAACCGTCCAGACAAGCGAATCGCCGGATGACATTCCGATAGTTTCCCAAAGGCCATCGGCACCGCCACGACTAAGAAAAACTTCCACCAATCCCGCTGCATCGGTGCGCTGCCACCGAATCGCGCGTTCCTCCCCTACCGCCCACATTTCACTGCCTGCGGGGTAAAGTAGAGTGAGCGACGGAGCTAGAATATGAATCCCGCCATCTGTCGTGTCCCCGAGCATTGAATTGCCTGTCGCAACAATTCTCACTCGCGCAGCACTGGCACGAGGGCCCGTGACTACCCATGCGAGCGAATCTCCCAGAACATTTGTCACAATCGGTTCCCATGTGCCCGGCCACTCCCGGGCCAACTCGACATTCACTCCACCGGCGTAGCCCAGCCGACTCCAGCGAATCAAGCATGTTTCACCAACGACCAAAGTATCCCCAGCTCTCAGCTCACTCAAAGAAAGCGCGGGATTCAGGATGACGAAGTTGCCACTCTCATCGGCCACCGTCGGATCGCTCTCAAGTTGAACCCGAACGCGCGCCACGCTTGTTGGTTCGCCAGTGATCGTCGAAGTGAAATTGTCTTGAGTGATGCCACTGGCGATGGGCTCCCATTGGTCTCCGCGATACAGCTCAATCGAAACCGACCCGGATGCAAAATGCCGCTGCCAGGAAACATCGCAGGTGGAACCCACAAAGAAGGTGTCGCCCTCTATCGGCGCCGTGACTTCAATCGCAGGCTCGCCAATGACAAAATCTCCGTCGAGCGTGTCCCCGATTTCCGGACGATCCTCCAAGAAAAGACGCAAACGATTATGTTCTCCGCGCGATCCCGCAACGATCCAGAGTGCACTATCCGCGTCAACCCCGCTGGCGACGGTCTCCCAATTGCCACTGGGGAAATTGCGGTTGAGTTCCACGCTGACCGCCCCCGAAGCAACAAATCGGTTCCAAGAAATCCACACCGACTCGCCCATAAGTAGCATGTCTCCCGGCAGAGGTGCAGTCAAAGTGAGCTGCGGATAGACAATCGAAAAATCTACTTCGGATGTATCGGCCACGGAATGGTCAGACTCCACAATCC
>Ga0315289_10001926_pt1 | contig 32186 bp, 25 predicted proteins | sample YL17G11_40_MG_FD_203452 | JGI IMG/M metagenome (GOLD analysis project Ga0315289, IMG submission 203452) | Sediment microbial communities from Yellowstone Lake, YNP, Wyoming, USA - YL17G11_40 | ecosystem: Environmental > Aquatic > Freshwater > Lake > Sediment | place: USA: Wyoming | collected... | reverse complement strand
CGGGACGGAATCTAACAGGCCGGCCCCGAAAAATGAGACGTGCGGCCCCCCGACGATGACGTGCCGGACGAAGGGCCGCAGTTTTTTTATCGCCTCAATGGTAAGGTCGAAATTAGGAGTCAGGCCGCCCAGCCCCAGGACCGCGGGCCGCTCCTCCCGGACCTTCCCGGCAACCTGCGCGAGATTCAGGCGGGAGGCGGGGGCGTCGAGGATTTGAACCGAATGGCCGTTTTTTAAGAGCGCGGCGGCTAAGTAGGCGAGTCCCAGGGGGGGGAGGGTGAGGACGGAAGGACCGCGGTTCGGGGGCTGGAGCAGGAGAATATCCATCGCGGTTTCAGTTTTGGTCGGAAATCCTCCGGGCGGAGATCCCGAATTTCCGGAACCAGGAAAGAATCTCCCGGGAACTCACCCGCCGTTCCCTCCTCCAGCGGATTCTCTCGGAAAGGAGGTGGCGGATATCCGGGATGATCGAGAAGTGGGCCCGGAGCGTCAGCCGGACGAGGTCGAAAAAAACACCCCCTTGTCTCCGAAAACCCCCGGCCGGCCCGCGGCCGTTCCGGTAACTCAGGCCCTGGAAGAGGTACCTTTTCGGGGTGAAATAAAGGAAACCGGAGATCAGCGCGGGAAAGGGGAGGTATTTGAGCGCGAGCCGGATCCGGTTCCTTTCCACGAAGTAAATTTTCCTCCTCGGGTCGAACGCGGGGCGGGCGGGGTCGGGATGAAAGGCGAGAGCCCGGGGCTGGTAAAGGCAGGTCCAGCCCTTCAGCCGCCCCCGGAAGCCCAGGTCAATGTCCTCGCCGTAGAGGAAGCAGGCGGGGTCGAAAAAGCCGGTCTGGGCGAGCATCTCCCGGCGATAGAAAGCCGCGGAGCCGGAAGGCGCGAAAACCTCTTCGACCTGGTCATACTGCCCGGAGTCGGGTTCTCCTCCTCCGCGGGTCCGGTTTAAGCCGTCGGGATAGATCACCAAACCGGCGGAATCGAGAGTGGGGAGAACGCCGGGCCGGAGAACCTTGGAGGCAATCATCCCCGCCCGGGGATTGGATTTGGCCAGGTGGAGGAGTTCCGATAACCAATCGCGGTCGGCTTGAGCGTCCTGGTTGAAAAGGGCCAGGTAGCGGCCCCGGGCCCGGTCCAGCCCCAGGTTGTTGGCCGCCGCGAAGCCGAGATTTTCTCGGTTTTCCCTCAGGATGATTCTGGGACCGGAAAGGGACCGGATTTTTTCCAGGGTCCGGTCCCGGGAACCGTTGTCAATCACGATGATCTCGAAACCTGAAAAGCTCTGGGCCAGGAGGGATTCAAGGCAATTGAGGATGACGTTTTCTCCGCTCCAGCTGACCACGATAATCGAGATTTCGGGCGTCACGGACAAGGTAATTGTTTAGACCCGGAGAGGGCGGCTGGAATTAAAAACTTCCCCTGGAATAAATCCCGGCCGGCATGGGCCCTCAGGTTCTTCCGGGCGGGGCCGGGGAAGGGTCGACGGTTTTAAGCAGGGCGATTTCCTGGGAGAGGGTCTGAACCTGGTCGGAAAGGAGGGAGAGCCGGACGGAGAAATGGATGCAGATGGCCGTCAGGAAAATGAGGGCGAGGAGGAACAAGGTGGAGGTGGGCCAGACCGCGCCGATCAGCCGGGAGATCCAGAGGAGGAAGTCATACCAGACGGCCACGATCATAATCACGATCCCGGTGATCATCCAGAGGTAGGAATATTCGATCCGGAGCTTCTTTCTCCGGACCAGGTCGATAATGTAGAAAAAGAAGGCGATGGCCACGATCATCGCGAAGATTTTTTGTCGGATTGGCATATCGGTTCCCTCCTCTAGTTTTCTCGAACGGACCTGAGTGAAAGCTTATCTTATTTCTTTCTCAAAAGGATGACAAGGATGGAGATGAAAATGGAGAAAAAATAGTAGAAAACCTTGGAGCCGGGATGCATCGAGCGGCGGGGAGGACTCGCGTGCATGAGCGCGGGCGCCTCGAGAATGGCGATCCCGGAACGGTGAAGCCAGATGAGGTTATTGGCGTCGGGATAATCGGCGGGGAAATAGGGAGAGGCGATTTTTTCCATCGCCTTGCGGTTCAAGGCCAGGTAGCCGGAGGTGGGGTCGGTGAGCGGAAGCCCGGTGAGGGCCCGGGTGAGGAAGGCCAGGAGCCGCATGGCGGTCCTCCGGAGGATCGGCGGGCGGTAGCTTCGGCTCTCGAGGAATCGGGAGCCGATCACCAGGTCGGCGGAACCGGAGAGGCAGGGGGCGAGCAGGGTGGAGATGGAAACGGGATCGTGCTGGCCGTCGGCGTCAAGGAAGACCGCGAATTGGCAGCGGTTTCTCAGCGCGTATTTGACGCCGGTTTGGAGGGATGCCCCGTACCCGAGATTAAAGGGGTGCTTGATTACGACCGCTCCCCGGAGCCGGGCCAGTTCGGCCGTGGCATCGGTGGAGCCATCGTCAATGACCAGGAGGCGGTCCTCGGGCCGGGATTTCCGCAGCTGTTCGAGAACGCGCGGGAGATGCGGGGCTTCGTTGAAGGCGGGGGTAATAATCAGGACGGAGTTGTCACTTTTTCCAGGCGGGCTCATGGCAATTGGCAGTAAGCTAAGTCCTTCGTTTCATAAGTTGGATGACGAACTTATTCGCTCTGGACTTAGGGCTGAGTGAGCATTTCTATCGAGGTGGCTTAAAAGGAAGCTGACATTGGCATTTTTTTCCGAAATCCCTTTTTTTCGACCAGCCCGGAATTCATTCCGAACCCCCGATCCTATTTTACCGTCGAAGTTAACCCCATCTAATAAAGAAATCTAAGGCTCGTTTGACTGAACCCGCCCAAACATAGAACCGATCCGGCGTTTGACGGCCCAGTAGACAAACGCGATTTCCAGATACAAAAGACCCACCCCCGGAATGAGAAATATCCAGCCCGGCAACATCGGCACGACCAGGCCGATAATCCCCAGCACGATCAAGATGCAGCCAAAGGTAACCCGAATGACCAGTAAAATCGTCTGTTTGACCATATCATTTCTCCTGCCAAATATCGATTCCCGGTTATTCCATATTCAATTTTCTGATCAACTAACCAGATGAAAATTTTTTAAAAGATACCTTTTCGCTTCCAGGCGATTGGCGGCGATTTTTCCATCGAGAATTGCCTCTATTATCATTTTTTTTACCCTTCCCACCTCTGGTCCCGGTCCGATGGCCATGATCTTTTGGATCTCAAACCCGTCCAACGGGCACCTCACTTTTTGAGCTTCCCCAAGCTGAATCCGGGAAATCCGCTGGGCCAGTTCCTCGAATCCTTTGTCCTTTTGGAAAGGCGGCTTTAAGGAGGCGGAATCGGCTTTTAACAACTCGAGGGTCTTCCGCAGATGTGGGCTCAGGCGGTATGTCAATCTCCGGATGGTGGAATCTTTCCAATCCGTCTGATAATTTACCATATGGTGCTGAACTAAAAAATGAACTTCTTCCCTTATTTTTTTGGGGAAGCGAAGTCTCCGGAGAATTTCCTTCGATTTATCCGCGCTTCCATCCTGGTGGCCCCAGTAAACGTAATAATCCCGCTCTCCCTCCCCGTCCTTGGAAATCATGCGCTCCGCTTCAATTTTTCCCAGATCGTGAAAAAGCGCGGACAGGCGCAGGGCCAGATCTGCCCGGGTGCGATCCAGGGTGGAAAGGCTGTGCTGGAAAAGATCCTCATGGTGATAAGGGGATTTCTGCTCAAAATCCACCGCGGCCTGGAGTTCGGGGATTATCTCCCCAAGCAATTTCAGATCTTCCAGGAGCAAAAATCCCTGGGAAGGTGCGGGCAAAAGAATCAATTTTTCCAGCTCATCCCGGATTCTTTCTGCGGAAACCGAGGACATTTTCACCCGTGACCTCCTGATTTCCTTTCTCAGTCCCGGGGCGATTCTGAATTTTAACTCCCGGGCCAGTCGCACGGCCCGGATCATTCGCAGAGGATCATCAGAGATAGTCAATTCCGGATTAACCGGGGTTCTGATCAGCTTTTGCCGTAGATCTTTTTTCCCTGCTCCCAGGGGATCCTCAACCAGTTTAATCAAGTTTCGAGTTTCTAGTTTCGAGTTGTTATTTTTGAACTTTGCCTGCCTGCCGGAGCCTTGGCGCAGGCAGGAACTTTGAACCTTGAACTTTAATCCCGCAATATTTTTAAGCGGGATTATCAGGGTATTAATGGTAAAATCGCGGAGTTGCAAATCCCCAACCAGGCCCGGCGCCCGGGGAGGAACGATATTCAGGGTCAGATCTTCCCGGGCGGTTTGATAAGTATCAACCCTTCGACTCCGCTCAGGGCAGGTCCGCCGGGTTTTTACCTCTCCTTCGTTTCTCTTTCGTTCGGCGGCGAAAAGAACCGGGCGGTGGAATGCCAGCTTCCGGTGAAAATAATCCGCCAGTTTTTTAGCCCCCCCGGGTTCAATAACCAGGAAATCCAGGTCCCGAATCTCCCGGACCAGGACCAGATCCCGCACAGCTCCCCCGACGAGGAAAACGGTCAGCCCGGAATCGCGGGAAAATCCCGCTGCCTCTATTAATAAATTCGTAAGGTCATACATATCTAAGATCCGAGCCGAATTCACGCGGTTTTGTCATTCCCGTCCCGCATCAGAGTGCGGGATAAACTCCGGCGGGAATCTAGGATTTTCAAGAACTTACTGGATCCCTGCTTTCGCAGGGATGACGATTGTATTTTTATTCTTCCTTTGTTTTCCGTGCGACATTCCGTGATGAGCCTCTTTTTTGTCGGGTTACCGTCTGCCGGTCACTCATTCTTTCCTTGCTCTTTACCCCTTATCCTACTTCGCCCGATCCCTCCTTTGTCGGGATAAATAAATCGGGCAACTACATTTCCATCACATTCGTCAATCGTCAATCCCTCCGGGCCGTAGGCCCTACCCTCCCTCCGGGCTGGAGGCCCTTACGGGCTGGAAGCCGGCCTGTAAGCTCTACCCTCCGGCCTGTATGCCCTACGGGCTGGAAGCGGGGCTGGAAGCGAGGGCCGGAGGCTGCAATCGTCATTTCTTCTTGCTCTTTGCTCTTTGCCCCTTGCTAAGCTATCCCCAGAAACTCACCCAGGTACCGATTTACCTCCTCCGGGGCCTCCTGCTGAACCCAGTGACCGCACTTCGGGATGTACTTGATCGAAAGCGTGGAAGCGGAATACTGTTCGAGATCCCGGGTGAGCTCCATTCCCAGGAAGGCGTCGTTCTCCCCCCAGATAATCAGGGTCGGGGCCTGGATCTTTTTGTGCTGGTAGAATCGCCAGAGACCGGCCCCTTTCCGGAAGGCCATCCGGTAGTAATTCACCCCCTTCCCGAGCGCGCCCGGCTTTCTCCAGGCTTCCTTGTATCTCTCCATATTTTCCCTGGTGAAAGCTTCCTTTCTCACTGTGGTTCGGGATAGGATCTGCTTTATAACATAAAAATCATTGGCTTTCAGAGACACCTCCGGGAGAAGCGGCAATTGGAAGAAAAACATGTACCAGCTCTTCCTTCTCTGCGCCCCGCTCGACCGCAGGGCCTTCATCAGGTGGAACGGGTGGGGCGCATTCATAATGACCAGCTTGTCCAGGACCTCGGGATTCCGGTAAGCGAGGTGATAAGCTACCCCGCCGCCCCAGTCATGGGCCATGACGATGGCTTTTTCTGCCCCGAGATGTTTAATCAGGCAGACTACATCCTCTGCCAGGGTATCTACATCGTAGCCTGATTTGGGCTTATCGGTTTCGTTGTACCCCCGCAGATCCGGGGCTATCACCCGAAATTTCTTAGCCAGGAAAGGAATCTGATGCCTCCAGGAATACCAGAATTCCGGGAAGCCATGAAGAAGCACAACCAGGGGGCCTTCCCCCTGGGCGACATAATGCATCCGGATTCCGTTCACATTTGCGTAATTATGGGTCCAGAGTTCGCTCATTCTTTCCTCCTTGGTATTTTTTCAGCCTCATCTGTTTGACTTATCATCGCAAAGAAATAATTATTTAACAACCCATCCAAAACGGGTCGCATTACGGACCATTTTTATTAAAATATCTCCAGTCAACATAAAAAATATACGAATATCACTTGTGCTGTAATTCATTATAATTCAATATATTAGAATATATATTTAAACAATAAGTTGAGTAAAAAGCCTTGAGATAAAACCCGAAAAATAACTTGCGGATTTAAGTAAAGAAAATCGCCTCGTGAGACCTATCCCCACTGCAAGCAGTGGGGCATTACGGCCTCACGAAAACCCGGCGATTTTCAAATATGATATTTATAGGACATGACACTTAATCTAAACAAAATGCCGATTCATCCCCCCAGCAAGCTGAGGGGTATTTTCGGCATATTTCTATAAAATCCATTTTATCCTGAGGATTAAAACGACGAAGGATATCCCCTCTGGCTCGAAGAGCTCAATTTATTTTGTAAAACCTTCGATTAGGGATAAAATGGGTCCGTGAAACTTCACCGAATTATCCCATTTTGTCTTTTTCTCCGGTTGTTGTTTATTCCCTTTCCCTCCTCCGGAGAAAGCATTATCCCCCGGGAAGAAATCAAAACCCTGATCAACTCGATTACCCGCGCTGAACTTGAACGCCACCTCCAGATGCTTTCCGGGGAATCCAGCTTTGTTTTAAACGGGGTCACTGGCACTATTCATTCCCGGAATATCCTCCACCCCGACATTGGACTTGCCGTCAAGTACATCACCAACCACCTGGAAAATCTGGGGCTGGAGGTCGAGGCTTACCCTTTCCCGGTAACGGTAGAGGGGCAAACCCTAATGGTGGAAAACCTCCTGGCCCGGATTCCGGGAAACACCCTTCCCGGTCAGATCTACCTTCTTTCCGGTCATTACGATTCCACTGCCAGTTTCTCGGATGGCTATAACCCGGGAACTGACCCTGCCCCCGGCGCTGACGATAACGGAACAGCGATTTCCGTCCTTCTCACCCTGGCCGGGGCCCTAAGTCAGCTAACCCTGGAGACCTCGGTCGGTTTTCTTTTCGTGACCGGGGAAGAATATGGTCTCCTCGGCAGCCGCTATCAGGCTGAATACTCTGCGCAACATGGAGAAAACATCCTCGGGGTTATCAATATGGATATGCTCGGTCCGGACCCCGAGGCCCAAGCGGATACCCTGTATGCTATTTATGGTGATCATGCCGGGGAATCGGTCTTTGATCCGGAGCCTCTGGCCCGTGCGTTTTACGAGGTTACCAGCGCATACGCTTTGCCATTGGTATTTGAACCCTATTACGGCCCGGTTCTGCTCAACAGCGACCATTTCCCCTTCTGGTACTGGGGATACCCGGCCATATTCCTGGGTCATGTAAATTCCTCGAAACAATATCACCAATTCGACGACACAATTGACTCGGTGGACCTTGATTACCTGGAGGCTTCCGCCCGGATCATCGGGGCGGCTGCCGCCCACCTGGCCAGCCCGGAACCCGTAGCAACGGAAAAATCGGGAGGATGCCAGGCCGTTCCCGAGGGAGGCGGGGAAAATCTGATTTTCTTTCTATTTCCTTTGATTGTCATTGTTTTTTTTCGAATGAAAAAATCGTTTACAAAATCGCAGGCTGAAGCCTGCGGCTACCAATCTGGTTCATATATTTTGTTGGGTTATTTTGGTTTTCACTCCGCAATCCCTCCGGACCGTAAGCCCTACCGGGCCGGAGGCCGCATTCCGCAATCCGTTTATCCCGAGAGGAACCGAGGGGCACTCCGCTTTAAGACTGAAGCCTGCGGCTACCCCTCCCCTCTCCCCCGGGTAGCCCCCGAGTCTTGCTCGGGGGAGAGGATCAAGATGAGGGGGGAAAATTTATTTTGGACATTTATGATTTTCCTCGTCCTTGGAACCATATCCTGCTCCGGTGGAAACCAAACCGATTCCCTGGTCACCCAGGGGAAATCAGCCCTTTCCCAGTCCGATCCAACCGCGGCCCGCGAGGCGTTTCAAGAAGTTTTATCCGATCACCCGGACAACCCCGACGCCCAGTTCGGGCTGGTCCTGGCTGACCTGATGAGTTTTTGGAACTCGGTCAACCTGGCCCTGAGTGAAATTTTTCGCGTTTATATCAGTTCCGCTGAAACCTCGACGCAGGCCTACGCCAATGAAGACGAAGCCATTTCCGCTTTTATTCAAAAATTCATCACCGACACCGAAACTACTTTTGCCGGCATTGCCGAACGACTTGACCGGATCGGAAAGGATCAAGACTTCGCCTTTCGGATTGAATCCCTGCCGGTCCGATCCCTCTACAATCAATCCCGTTCGATCAAGGTGGAATTCGACCAAACCGACCTTTATTTGCTTTCCGGGTTTTCTCGCCTGATGGCCTATCTCTTTGAATTCCTGGATGCATTTGATTTGGAAGGCCGCTATGGCCAGGCGGCTGACCTTTATTTTCAGCCCAGTTCCGGCTATGGCCAGGCCTTTGAGATTCTCAATATTCTGGTCTTCCTGCTTAACGACCCCGGCCATCCCAACTTCCTCGGGCTCAAACCCGGTACCGGAGCAAATACCTTAACTCAATCCGGCCAGACCCTGGCCCGGGCCTACGACGATTTCGCCAAAATGATTGAGTCGGTTCAAGCGGAAGCCGATAATCGAACTGATGACTTCCTGGTTGTGAAAGCGGAAAACAACCGGGAATATCTTGCTTTCGGCGGAACGGAAATCTCCCGCACCTCTGAATCCACCCATATTCTTGATCTCAAGATAGAACTTCGCCCGGAAATTCTTGCTTCGTTGGAAACCACCTCGGAAAACCTGAAAACCGGGGCCGGCAGCGTCTCTCTTAAAAACGATCTCTTTTACCTGATTGACCCGATGGTCCGGGCGCTGGCTCTCATTGCCGGGATGAATATCCCGGCAATTTTTGCCAATGTTCATTTTTCCACGCTGGTCCCGGACGTCATTGAATTGAACCTGGGCCGGTTTTACAGCCACCCGGCCGGGTTGCGCCAACTCCTCCCCCCTTGGTCAAACACCGGGGATATCCTGACTGATAATTTTCTTCTGGAGTGGGAATGTCCAACCAATCTCCATCCCCAAACCGGATTCCCGATAAGTTCCAGCGGGCTGACCTGTCCGAGCCCGGGTTCAGTCTCCGATTCGGCCCATTTTCAATCCTTCAGCGCTCAGGGAGTTGCCGCCATCACCGCCGATGAGATAAAGAGCGTCTTCCCCTACATTCCCTTCCCGGACCCGACCTTTAATGGGCTTCTTTATCTGAACCCGGAGCCACTGGGGATTTCTTCCCTGAACGGCTGGAACGAATTTAAGCCGGCGGACAACCTGTCACTGAACGCGGTCCTGGCCTCCCTGCTCGGACCGATATTGGAACTTTTTCAATAACAGATACAATTAAGAAACGGTCTTGATCCAAAATAACTACCAAGGAGGAAATAAATGAAAAACCGGACAATCCTGGCGGCGGTGGCTATCTTCGCGGTTGCTCTTTTTTCAGTTTCCATTGCGGAAGCCAAGGAGCAAAAACCCAAAAAGGAGAAGAAAATGAAACCAGGCACATACGCGATCATGGAAACAACCCTCGGCACGATTACCATTGAACTTTACGAAAAGGAAGCTCCCAAGACCGTGGCCAATTTCGTCGGGCTGGCCGAAGGCACCAAGGAATTCACCGACCTGAAGACCGGCCAGAAGGTCAAGCGCCCCTTTTATAACGGCCTGATCTTCCACCGGGTGATCCCCGGCTTCATGATCCAGGGAGGCGATCCCACCGGAACCGGCCGGGGCGGTCCCGGTTACAAGTTCGAGGATGAATTCAGCCCTTCCCTTAAACATGACAAACCGGGGCGGCTCTCGATGGCCAACGCCGGTCCCAATACCAATGGCAGCCAGTTCTTCATCACCGTGGCTCCCACGCCCCACTTGGACAACCGTCATACTATTTTCGGGCAGGTAGTTGAAGGCCAGGATGTCGCCAACAAGATCAGCCAAGTAGCCAAGGACGGCCAGGACCGGCCCCTGAATGACATGGTGATGACGAAGGTAACGATAAAAAGGGTGAAATAACCTTTTGCAGAAATATTTGATTAATATCTAATTTCTAATGACGAATTTCTAATCAATGACTAATTTCTATTCGCAAAAATCACTTATTTAAACCCCTGAACCTCCCCTCTCCCCTCGAGGGAGAGGGTTGGGGAGAGGGGGCCAAAACACTGATTTTCAAATTCAAATCTCAAAGTTTGTTCCCTTCGAAAAATGTAATCCAATTTGGGCATATATTTTGGTTATTGAAGTGTGGTAATTGGTCATTGATTCTAATTATGGAGGTAAATGATGCGTGAGCCTGATTTCTATCTACTGGACGAACTCCTGGCCCCGGAAGAACGGATGGTGAGGGACACGGTCGCCAATTTTGTCGAGCGAGAGTTCCTTCCCAAAGTGAATGAACATTTCGACAAGATCAGCTTCCCCATGGAGCTGGTTCCCCGGATGGCCGAGCTGGGCATCTTCGGAGCCAATCTCAAGGGCTACGGCTGCGCCGGGATGGGCGAAATGTCCTACGGTCTCATTATGCAGGAATTGGAACGGGGCGATTCCGGCCTGCGCAGTTTCGCCACGGTGCAGGGCGCCCTCTCCATGTTTCCGATCTGGGCTTTTGGCAACGAGGAACAAAAGCAAAAATGGCTCCCCCGGATGGCCCGGGGCGAGGCGCTGGGCGCTTTCGGCCTGACCGAGCCGGACTTCGGCTCCAATCCCAAGGCCATGCGCACCCGGGCCAGGAAATCCGGGAAGAAGTACATCCTGAACGGGGCCAAGATGTGGATCACCAACGGCACCATCGCCGAGATCGCGGTCGTCTGGGCCCAGACCGAGCAGGGAATCCGGGGATTCCTGGTGGAGAAGGGCACCCCGGGATTTACCACTCATGAAATCAAGCAAAAATACTCCCTGCGCTGTTCCATCACCGCGGAGCTTTTCTTCGAGGACTGCGAGATCCCGGAAGAGAATCTCCTACCCGGAACCAAGGGATTGGGATCGGCCCTGGCCTGCCTGGACCAGGCCCGCTTCGGGATTTCCTTCGGCTCGGTGGGGGCGGCCGCCGCCTGTTTTATCTGCGCCCGGGACTACGCTTTAAAGCGAATCCAATTCGGCGGCAAGCCCATCGCTTCCCATCAATTAATGCAGGAAAAGCTCGCGGACATGCTGACGGAGATCACCAAGGCCCAACTCGTTTGCTTCCGCCTGGGCCGGTTGAAGGAGGCGGGAAAAGCCAACTGGTCCCAGATTTCCCTGGCCAAGCGGAGCAACCTGCGGATGGCCCGAGACGTGGCCCGCACCGCCCGGGAGATTCTCGGGGCGGCCGGAATCGTCCTGGACTTCCCGGTGATTCGCCACTTCACCAATCTTGAGTCCGTTTATACGTACGAGGGAACTCACGATATCCATACCCTGATCCTGGGACAGGCCATCACGGGTATCCCGGCATTTGAATGATGGAGATAGAAGAGGGCATCCTGCTTCGCTAAAGCTATTTATCAACCTTTTCTTTATTCAATTATTATTCTTTCGAATCGGGTGGCCGGGTCCTGCCGGTAATACCGGGAGAGCAATTCGTATATTTCCGGGGATCTCTTCTTTAGCTCCCCGGGCATTTCAAAAAAGTATTCCGTTAAAACCGCGAAGAACTCCGCCGGGTGCTCCGCCGCGTATTCATCCAGGAATGTTTTCCGCCGGCGTTCCACGTCTTTCTTTAGTTTCTGGTATTCCCGGCCCATCACCTCTACCCACCGGGAATAAAGCGATCGCTCCAGCAGGACCGGGATACCATCCTCCTCGCCGGACTCGCCGTCGAGCTGGTGGGCGAATTCGTGGAGTACCACGTTGAACCCGTCGTGAATGTCGGTCAAGTCCTGCCGGATGTCATGCCAGGAAAGCACCACCTCGCCCCGGTGCCAGGACTCCCCGGCTCGTTCCTCGAGTCCCTCGCGCACCACCCCTCCCGGCAGGTCATCCTGGGTTTCCGCGTAATACTCGCGGGGATAAACGATGATGGACTTCAGGGTCGGGTAATAATCAGATTCCCGATTCAGAAGCAGGATGCCGGCCTGGGCGGAAATTACTACGCGGATTTCATCGGTTATCTTTAGACCCCCCAAACCTTCAAACCTCTTTTCGTGAAGGAAAACCTGGATATGCCCTCGCAGTTCCGCCTTTTCCCCCGGGGAAAGCAAGGAATAATAAGGAACGTTCTTTTCCAGGATCTCCGCCCATTCCGCCGGGAACGGCTTTTCCCGGAGTTTTTGTCTTCGCCTTTTTTTGAAACTGAACATGGGCTTTAGAAAAAATCAGATTGCTTCGTCATTTCATTCCTCGCAATGACCTAATGAATTGTCATTGCAAGTCAGCAGGTATCCACCCCTTCATCCGTCATCCCCGCGAAAGCGGGGATCCAGAAAAAACAACTGGATTCCGCATCAAGTGCGGAATGACAAAAAAGCCAAGGAGACTTTGATGTTGCTGTCTCAATCCTTTTTCATTTTGATCTTTGAAATAATCCCATCCAGAATCCCCTTGATCTCCCCCAGCTGCTCGGGGGCTTTCTCCGAACGCAGGGGATAGGTCAATTTCCCCTCCGGGGTTAATCTTGCCTTCTTTCCCGAGCTTTGCACCAATTCGAATAAAATCTCCGGTGAGACCGGCGTGGAGTCATCGAACCATAGAAATAAATTCCGGGTATCTTCTTCCATCCGTTTCACCCGCAAAGTCCGCAAACGCAATTTAAGCGCGAGGGTCAGAAAAAGATTGGCCACTTCTCCCGGCAGTTCACCGAACCGGTCCTGGAGTTCAAGCTCCAAGCCCTGGAGTTCCTCATCATCCCGGGCTAGGGAGAGCCTCCGGTAAAATTCGAGCCTTTCCTCGGGAAATTCGAGGTAATCCTCCGGGATAAACGCGGGAGGAGAAACCCGGATTTCCGGCTCCAGGGGCGGCAATTCCTCCCCGGCCTTCAGCTGTTTGATCTCCCGTTCCAGCATTTCGAGATACAAATCGTATCCCACCGCTTCAATGTGCCCGGACTGGTGGGGTCCGAAGATCTCCCCTGCCCCCCGGATTTCCAGGTCGTTAACCGCGAGACGGTAACCGGAGCCCAGGTCGGCCAGGGTTTTGATCGCCCGGAGACGCTCAACCGCCCCCGCCGAAAACGGGCTTTCCTTCGGGATGATGAAATAGCAGTAAGCCATCTCTTTCCCCCGGCCCACCCGGCCCCGGAGCTGGTAAAGATCGGCCAGGCCGAAACGATCGGCCCGGTTGATCAGGATGGTATTGGCGCTGGGGATATCCAGTCCCGAACCGATGATCGCGGTGCAGAGCAGAATGTTGATCTCACGGTTTAAAAATTTGATCATTACCTCTTCGAGCTCTTTCGCGTTCATCTGGCCGTGGGCCACCCCGACCGGAACCCCGGGCAGGATCTTCTCCAGAAACTGGCGGATGCCCCCGATCGAACGCACCCGGTTGTGCACGAAAAAAACCTGTCCGCCCCGGGAGAGCTCCTCCTGGATCGCGGTCTTGATCTCCTCCGGGTTGAAATAAATGAGGTAATTGTGAACGGCGTGCCTCTCCGGGGGCGGGGTGCTGATCAGGGAAAGATCCCGGATCCCGGACAGGGCCAGCTGCAGGGTCCGGGGAATCGGAGTCGCGGTCAGGGTTAAAACATCCACCAGGGCCCGGTAAGATTTGATTTTTTCTTTCTGCGCCACCCCGAAGCGGTGTTCCTCATCAATAATTAAAAGTCCGAGATCCTTAAACTCCACGTCCTTGGAAAGGAGCCGGTGGGTCCCGATTAGAATATCCACCTGGCCTTCCTGTAAACCCCGGAGAATCGCTTTCTGCTCCATCCGCGAGCGGAAGCGGCTTAACGCTTCGATCCGGACGGGATAGTTGGACATCCGGCTTTTCAGGGTTTTGAAATGCTGTTCCACCAAAACCGTGGTCGGGCAGAGCAAGGCCACCTGTTTTCCCTCGGTCGCTACTTTAAAAGCCGCCCGGATGGCCACTTCCGTCTTCCCAAAACCGACATCCCCGCAGACCAGCCGGTCCATCGGCTTGGATTTCTGCAGGTCCTCCAGGACCTCGGCGATGGCCCGAGACTGGTCCTCGGTCTCGGCATAGGAAAAGGAACCCTCGAACTCCCGTAAGAACTGGTCGGGCGGCGGGAAAGCCACCCCCTCCTTGACCTGCCGGGAGGCGTAAATCTTGATCAGCTCCTGGGCGAGTTCCCGGACGGATTCGCTGACTTTCCGTTTTCGCCTTTCCCACTCCCTTCCTCCCAGGCGGTCCAGAACCGGGATGGATCCCTCCTGGGACCAGTAGCGGCGCAGGAGATTCATCCGGTCCACCGGCAGGTAAAGAAGATCGCCGCCCAGGTATTGCAAAAGCAGGAAATCCCGCGCGCTCCCTTCCACCCGGACTTTCTTCAAGCCCCGGAAGATTCCGATCCCGTAATCCAGGTGAACCAGGTAATCCCCCTCCTTAAGCTCGTAAAAATCCCCGATTTTTTCCCCGGGCAAAGCCCGGTAGGCGCTTTTTCTCCGGATCTTGGGCCCGAAGATGTCCTCCTCGGTAAGGTAGGCAACCTGGTCGGCATAGTCGCGGAACCCCTGGTGGAGATCCCCGATCAAGATTTTTACCTCAAAGATGTTCCGACGCCCCTGCCCTTCCCGCCGAGGGAAACGGACCTGGTAAGGTTCCAGGAGGGTTTTCAACCTCTCCGCCTGGGCTTCCTCGGGAGCCACCAGGGATACCCGCAGACCCTTGAGTTTCAGTTCTCGGATTTCCTCGGCCAGGAGCGCGAAAGACGACGCCACCTGGCGTTTGGGCAGGGCTCGGAGCTTCCACAATTCCTCGTTGGCCTCTACCTCCAGGTTGACCCGGCCATCCCCGGAATTCCTCAGGGGAAGTTCCGCCAGGTCAAATCGATAATGTTCCTTTACAATTCGATTTAAGGGTTGGGATTGCCGCTCGCCCTCCCGTTCCACCGCTTCGGCCCGGTCAATAATCACCAACGCCCCGGGAGCCAGGTAGTCGGAAAGGAAAACCGGGGAAGACCGATCCGGGTTTAAATCCACGGGGATGATCACCACCTCATTAACCTTGCCAATGGAACGCTGAGCTACGGGCTCATAAAAACGCAGGGAATCGATCCGGTCCGCGTCGAACTCCAAGCGAACCGGATTGGGGTAATTGGGACAGAAGAAATCCACGATCCCGCCCCGGGCGCTGAACTCCCCCACCTCCTCCGCCCGGGCCAGACGCCGATACCCCAGGGCCACCAGCTCGTTCAGAAGCTCATCCCGGTTCTTGATCTCACCCTTTCGCAGCCAGAGCGCCCGTTTTTTCATTTCCAGAGGTGACGGCAGGGGGGTGAAAGCCGCCGTGACCGAAGCTGAAATAATTTTCCGACCAGACTCGGGAAAATGAGGAAAAGCCAGCCCGCTCAAAATCCGCAGGCGCTCCCCCTCCTCCAGGCGAACGAGCCTTGAGACCATTCCTTCCAAAGCTCCCGAACCGGGGAAAAATTCAAACCGGCAATCGAGACTGAGCTGCGTGGAGAAAAATTTCAGATTATCCTGAAAAACCAGGGCCCGCTCCGGATCGGGACTGATCGTGAGAACCTGCCGGGGGGCGAAAACCTCCAGGAACCGGGCGGCCAGGTAGGTGCCAAAACTTCCCACCACCCCGCCGAACCGGAGGGATCCGGCTTTTTTAAGATCTTCCGCCAGGAGGCGGTAATTTCTTTCGGAAGGCATCGTTTAAATTCTAAATCCCAATTACCAAATTCCAAATCCTAAACGATGATATAAAGGGAAAAAGTCTAATGGCAATGATTATGTTTACAATGCCCGTTTTGGAGAGTTCTTATGACTGGGATTTGAAAGGATTTTTGCAAGGCTAAAGCCTTGCCCTACATTCTGGTTAATCTGGTTTGTTGGGTTTCTTTGGTTTAACCCGAAACCAGAAACTCGAAACCCGAAACTGTCTTTATATATTCCACAATCGTCAATCCGCAATCGGTTTGATTTACGCCCGGGGATGGGCCTTGTCGTAAACCTCCATCAAGCGGTCGAGATTCAGGTGGGTATAGCGCTGGGTGGTGGAAAGGCTGGAATGACCCAGGAGCTCCTGGATCCCGCGGATATCGGCGCCGCCTTCCAGAAGATGGGTGGCGAAGGAATGCCTCAAGGCATGGGGACTGATCCGCTTGGGGATGCCGCTGGTCCGGGTGTATTTTTCGATTAATTTTCTCACCATCCGATCCGTCAATCTCTTTCCCAGACGGTTGGTGAATATCGGATCGTCCTTCTTAGATAATCCCTTGCGTTTCTGCCATTCGAGATGCTCGATCAGGGCTCTTTTCGCGTACTGGCCGAAAGGAACCACCCTCTCCTTTCTCCCCTTTCCCATCACCCGCAGCACCGAAAGATCCAGGCGGATATCGTCTCCGTTCAGGGAAACCAGCTCCGAAACCCGGAGCCCGGAGGCGTAAAGAATCTCGAGGATGGCCCGGTCGCGGGCCCTAAGCTCGGGAAATTCCTCCCGCTTCCCCTTCACCGGCCGGGATGGTTCTTCCACCAAGCGGACGGCCTCGTCCACGGTTAAAAAGGTGGGGAGCTTCCGTTCGAGCTTGGGATAGAGGAGAACCTCGGCCGGGTTGCGCGGGATCATTTCTTCCCTCTCCAGAAAACGAAAAAAAGTTCTGAGGGTGGAGATCAGGCGTCCCACCGAGCTCCGCTTCCGGCCCGGGTAAACCTGGCTCAGAAATCTCCTCAGGGTCCGGTAATCGACCGCCTGGATCTCCCCGATCCCGTCTTTTTCCAGAAAATCGGAAAATTTTTTCAGGTCCTGCCGGTAGGATTTCAGGGTATTGGCCGGGGCATTGCGGGTCTGGACCAGGTATTCGTCAAAACGCTTAAAAGCTTCAATGACTTTCATGCGGCAGTAAACTTAGCCAGATAATTTTTTGGCTCAGAAATCCCAAATTCCAAATCCAAAATCCCAAACAAATCCCAATTACTCAAATCCCAAATCCATCAATTCTTTCAACTCGAAACTTGAAACTTTTTTCATTATCGGTGTCGGTGTCGGTTCTTGAACCTTGAACCTCTGAACCTTGAACATCTGAACCCTACTTTTTCATTCCGAAATCCGCAATCGTCAATCGTCATTCGTCAATCGTCAATTATTAATCCTTCTCTCCAAAGATTATCGCCTGGAACTTCTCGATCTTGGTTCCCTTTTGTTCCCAGGCATCCCCGGGCAGGCCGGCTTTATAGCAGCAATTCTCCAGAAAGGTTTCCCGATCCCAGTTCTGCTCGGTGGCCACCTGGGGGAGGAAAACCCCTCGGTTACAACCGCGGGTGACATATATACCGTCCTGGCCGATTTTTATTTCCCGGGGATCCTGAACTTCTTCCAGCGGGGTGAGGACCGAGATTTCAATATCAATTTTTGAAAGTTCGGGCAAAGTTAGGGGAGAAAAACGGGGGTCCTCGAAAGCTGCGGCCGCGGCCATTTCCTGAATCGTGCGGGCGAGGTTTTCCCGGGACTGGAAGTTTCCAATGCAGCCCCGGAGATCGCCTTTTTTCTTCAAGGTGACAAATGCTCCCCGTTTTTCCAAAAGCTCGGGAAGCCTGGGTTCGCATTTGGGAATCTGCCCGGTTTTCAGGCGTTCCTCGATGGTCTTTCGGGCCAGGGAGAGAAGTTCCGATTTGGCTTCGCGGGAAAGATCAGGGGTCATATTAGAACCAATATCTAATTTCTAATTTCTAATTAAATCCTAATGTCTAAATTATTAAATTCCAAACGAGAAACTCCAAATTCAGGGTTAAGTTTAGACATTAGACATTTTTATTTTAGACATTGATTAAAAATTGGTCATTAGAAATTAGACATTATTTTAGGCTTTCCCCACCGCTTCCCGCCAGCGCTTGCGGATTTCCTCCCGCGCCCGCGGATCGAGATCAGGCTTGAAGCTTTCCGGTTTTTCCCGGACCCGTTTGAAATCCTCCAGGCCTTTGAATAAACCCGAACCCAGGCCCGCCAGCATGGCCGCTCCCAGGGCGGTCGCCTCGAACTGGGCCGGGCGAACCACCTCGACGCCGGAAAAATCCGCCAGCATTTTCATGAGGAGGTTGTTGGCGGCCGCACCGCCGTCCACCCGGAGAAAACGCAAATCCGCGCCGGTATCATCTTTGATGGCCTGGATCAGGTCAACATTGATAAGGGCAATCCCCTCCAGGGTGGCCCGGGCCAGATGGGCGCGGGTGGTCCCACGGTCAATCCCCAGGATTATTCCCCTCGCTTCCGCCCTCCAGTAGGGCGCCCCCAGTCCGACCAGGGCCGGGACGAACATCACCCCGCCGGAATCCGGAACCGAGCCCGCCAGGGCTTCCACCTCGCCCGATTTGTGGATGATGTTTAAACCATCCCGGAGCCATTGGACGGCGGCCCCGGCGATAAACGCGCTTCCTTCCAGGGCATACTGGACCGGTTTATCCCCGATCCTCCAGGCGATGGTGGTGAGCAAACGGTGGCGGGAATGAATAAGATTCGAGCCCAGATTCACCAGGAGGAATGAACCGGTTCCCAGGGTTAACTTGGCGGCGCTCGGTTCGAAACACCGCTGGCCGAAAAGAGCCGATTGCTGATCGCCGATCATCCCGGAGACCGGAATCCCGTCGGGTAAAAAATCCAGGCCCCTGGTTTCACCCACGATACCGGCGGAGCTCCCGAGCTGGGAGAGAATCGGTTCCGGGATCTGAAAGATTTCCAGCATCCGCGGGTCCCACTTTTGGGTCTTGAGATTCAATAAAAGGGTTCGGGAGGCGTTGCTGACTTCGGTTAGGTGTACCTTCCCGCCGCTCAAGCGATACAGGAGAAAGGAATCGATGGTACCGAAGGCGAGTTCTCCGGTCTCGGCCCGCCTCCTGGCCCCGGGGAGATTTTCGAGCATCCAGAAAAGCTTGGTGCCGGAAAAATAGGGATCGAGCAGAAGACCGGTGGCTTCCCGGACCGCTTCCTCCTTCCCCTCCTTCCGGAGTTTCTCGCAGATGTCCGCGGTCCGGCGGTCCTGCCAGACGATGGCGTTCGCGATGGGGGTGCCGGTTTTTCTCTCCCAGACAATGCTGGTCTCCCGCTGGTTGGTGATCCCGATCCCGGAAATCCTTTTCGGGTCAATCCGGCCGTTCCGCATCGCCTCCTGGGTGGTGGAGCGGACCGATTCCCAGATCGATTCCGGGCTGTGTTCCACCCATCCCGGGCGCGGATAGATCTGGGAAATCTCCCGGTAGGCCTGGACCTGGACCTTGAGCTCCGGGTCGAAGAAAATGCACCGCGATCCGGTGGTTCCCTGATCGATGGCGAGGATAAGGTCTTTCATCCTGGAAAATATTTTCGCCGAATTTCCGCCGGAAAACAATCACGAAAAGTCCTCATCCTCCCGATGCCCGCGCCCGGAGCAGAAAAAAACCCGGCCGGAAAGGCCAGGTGTCGAATTTCCCCAATCAGATCAGGGGCGGGTAAAAACCGGCCCTCAGATTTTCAGATTCCGGATTTCGCCCACGACCTTTTTAATCCATTCGTACTTCTGCTTATAGTCAGCCAGGCCCTTGCCGAAGAAAGATTCCACCGTGGCCGAATCCATGTCCAGGAGATTGAGACTGAGCACCTCTTTCCCGTCCTGCACGGCGGTCTGTTTGACCAGACCGTAACCCTCGGCGTACCAGGAATATAAGGTCTGGGACTCGTTGGGGTGGCTCTCGACCTTGACCGCGTCAAAGGTGCCGAAGGGCACGGTGACCTTCTCGGCCGCGAGCACGGTCTTGGTTTCGTTGAAGTCTTTCTCGGACTTGGCCTTGATCTTGTCCAGGTCCATCGCGTGCAGGATCTGGTCAAAGCTGAACCCGGTTTTGTAGGTCATATCGATATTGCCCAGTTGCTTGTAGGTGTCGGTCCACTTGTCGCCGACCTTCATCTTCTGCATCATCTCGGTCTTGGGGGGCGCGTATACGATCCCGACCTCGCCGCCCTCGACCCCCAGACCTTTTCTAATGTTGATCATGGTGTCGCTGCGCATTACCTTTACCGCGTCGCCGTCCAGAATCATGTAGACGGTATTATTGGTATATCCCGCGATGCTCTTGGTCTTGACCCCCATGACCACCATGTTTTTCCCGTCCGCGTCCTCAGTGTTCCCCTGCACCTTCATGGCCTGGATGAAGTCAAACATGCCCCCCGTCTTCCCGGTGTAGAGCCAGGAACGCCCGGGCTCCAGGGGCTGGAAGCCTTCCCCCTTCTTGACCGAATCCTTGGTGTTAATCGGTTTGAACTTGGGGGTGAGAATGTAGGAACATCCCGCCGCCAGGATTACCGCCATCAAGATCGCCATTGCTGTTTTTTTCATGCTTTTCCCCTCCTGGTTACAAAGTTTAACCAAGGGTTTTGCCGAATTCCTCGTGGCTTGCCACGGGGATGAAGTCTTCCTTTCGATGATACCCCGCGGTTTGCCGCGGGGAGCATCATTTTTTTTAAGAAAACCAGAAAAAATTTTTTGAAGGATATCATCGGTAATAAATGAAATCAACCAAGGTCTCCCTTTCCGGCCTGCTCGGCTTGACAGGGCTTGGAAAGCGGGTCTAATCTTAACCCGATTTTAAATAATGAGGTGAAAAATGACGGAAGAAAAAAAAGATATAAAAATTCAAATCCAGCTGGACGAGCATCTCGCCCAGGGCACATATGTCAACATGGCCGCGGTCAACCATACCCAGACGGAATTCGTGATGGACTTTATTTTTCTCCAGCCCCAGGCTCCCCGCGGACGGGTCCAGGCCCGGATAATTTCCAGCCCGATTCACACCAAGAGGCTGTTGCTGGCCCTGGAGGAGAACATCCTTAAATACGAGGAAAGGTTCGGAGAGATCAATCTCCCTCCTCCCTCGGCTACGAAAACTGAGTTTTTTCACTGAAATTTCATGCCCACCGATCTCTCCGAAATCTGTAAACCGATCCAATCCCAGATCAAGGAGGTGGACCGGATTCTGGCCGAATCAACCCGGTCCCGGGCAGGCCTGATCCCCCGCATTTCTCATCATCTTATCCAGGGAGGCGGCAAACGGATCCGTCCGGCCCTCCTCATCGCTTCGGCCCGGGCCTGCGGTTACCGGGGGAAACGCACCTGGTCCCTGGGGGCGGCGGTGGAATTGCTCCACTCTGCCACCCTCCTCCATGACGACGTGGTGGACTGTTCGGAAAACCGCCGCGGCCGCGCTTCCGCCCATACCATCTTCGGCAATGCCGCCAGCATCCTGGTGGGCGACTATATCCTGGCCAAGGGAGTCTCCCTGATCGTGGACGACGGGAATCTGGAGATCGTTAAACCGTTGGCCTACGTTACAGTCAGGCTGGCCGAAGGGGAGGCCCTCCAACTCGCCCGGCGGGGCTCCATCCCGCAGGAAAGCGAATACCTGACCATCATCACCAATAAAACCGCCTTGCTTTTCTCCGCCGCCTGCCAGATCGGCGCCAAGGTAGCCCGGGCCTCTAAAGCCTATGAAAAAGCCGTGAATGATTACGGGCTAAATTTCGGGATCGCTTTTCAGCTGGTTGACGACTGCCTCGATTACCTTCCCGGTCCCGGGGGCGCGGGGAAAGACTGGGGACGGGACCTTAATGAAGGTAAAGTCACCCTTCCCTTGCTGCAAACATTGAGGAAGTGCAGTTCCCGGGAGAAAAGCCAGGTTCTCCGCCTGATCCGGGTTCGGGCCAAAGAAAACTCTTCCCCGCTTCCCGCCCGGACCATCCTTAAAACCCGGCAATTGATTGAAAAATACCATGGTTTCGAATATACCCGCGACCGGGCCCGGATCTATACCAATCTGGCTAAAAAATCCCTGCAAAAGGTCGAGCCCGCCTCCCAACGGAAACTCCTGGAAGATCTGGCCGACGCTTACCAGGAACGGGAACGCTGATTTCGCTTTTCCGATGGAAAAACTCTCTTCCGGGGGTCAATTTTTTATTGATCTTGGTGCGGGAATTTGATAGTTTTTATAGATGATTAATCAGGTTAACCCAACCCCATCCCCAAGCAGCCCTTGGGGATTTTTTCCAGTGAGGATTTTCCATGGCCACTGAAACCCCCGAAACAAATCTCAGCCACGCGGTCGTCAAAATTGAAGAGGAGATGAAGCGCTCCTATCTCGATTACGCCATGAGCGTGATCGTGGGCCGGGCCCTGCCGGATGTCCGGGACGGACTCAAACCGGTCCACCGGCGGGTGCTCTACGCCATGTACGAGCTGGGTAATACCTCCGGCAAACCCTACAAGAAATCCGCCCGGATCGTCGGCGATGTGATTGGAAAATTCCACCCCCACGGCGATGCCGCGGTCTATGATGCCCTGGTCCGGATGGCCCAGGACTTCTCCATGCGCCATCCCCTGGTCGATGGACAGGGCAACTTCGGGTCCCTGGACGGAGACCCACCGGCGGCCATGCGCTATACCGAGGTCCGGATGTCCCCCCTGGCCGAGAAACTCCTGGAAGACATCGAGAAAGAAACCGTGGACTTTGCCGCCAATTACGACGGCACGCTCCAGGAACCCACGGTTCTGCCGGCGCCTTTCCCCAACCTGCTGGTCAACGGCTCCGCCGGAATCGCGGTGGGAATGGCCACCAACATCCCTCCCCATAACCTGAAGGAAGTGGTCCAGGCCACCCTGAAACTGATCGAAAATCCCGAGATCAGCGCGGACGAGCTGATGAAATATGTCCCGGGACCGGATTTTCCCACTGGCGGCCTGATCCTGGGCCACGAACAAATCCGGGAAGCTTACCGAACCGGGCGCGGCATCATCCAGATCCGGGCCCGAGCCCTGATCGAGAAAAAAGGCGGAGGAGATAAAGAAAGTATCATCATTACCGAAATTCCCTTCCAGGTTAACAAAGCCAAGCTCCTTGAAGAAATCGCCAACTTGACCCGGTCCAAACGGGTGGAGGGAATCTCGGAGATCCGCGATGAATCCGACCGGGAAGGTCTCCGGGTGGTGGTCGACCTGAAGCGGGGGGAGATCGCCGGAGCCATTCTGAACCAGCTGTTCAAGCACACCTCCCTCCAGGTTTCGTTCGGAATCATCAACCTGGCCCTGGTGAACGGAAAACCCACGGTCTTGAGCCTGAAAAGCCTTCTGGAGCAGTTCCTGGTCCACCAGCGGGAGGTAATCACCCGGCGGAGCAAATATGACCTCGCCCGGGCCGAGGAACGCCTGCACATCCTGGAGGGCTTCCGGATCGCCCTGGACCAGCTGGACCTCGTCATCGAGATTATCCGTAAATCCGAAAGCCCGGCCGCCGCCAAGCTCGCCCTGACCCAGAAGCTCCCGCTTTCGGAGATCCAGGCCCAGGCCATCCTGGACCTGCGCCTGCACCGGCTGACCGGGATGGAACGGGAAAAAATCATGGCCGAGCACCGGGAAACTCGGGCCCTGATCGCCTACCTGAAAAAAATCCTTTCCGACGAGAAACTGATCCTGAATATCGTGGGTGAGAATCTGGCCCAGATCGCCGAACGCCACGGCAACAAGCGCCGGACCGAAATCGTCGACGCCCCCCAGGAAATCCGGATCGAGGATATGATCGTGGAAGAGGATATGGTCATCACCGTCAGCCACCTGGCCTATATCAAGAGGAACCCGGTCAGCATTTACCGGGCCCAGCGCCGGGGGGGCCGGGGCAAAGCCGGGATGGAGACCCGCGAGGAGGATTTTGTCGAAAACCTCTTCGTGGCCTCCACCCACGACTACCTGCTCTTTTTCACCAACCGGGGCCGGGTGCACTGGCTCAAGGTTTTCGAGATTCCCCAGGCCGGACGCCAGGCCAAGGGCAAGCCGATCGTCAACCTTCTCGAACTGGAGCCCCAGGAGCAGATCACCGCGTACCTCCCCGTGCGCGAATTCCGGGAGGACCATTTCGTGATCATGGCGACCGCCCAGGGGACGATCAAAAAAACCGATCTCAATCAGTTCTCCCATCCCCGGCGGGGTGGGATTATCGCCATTACCCTCGAGCCCCAGGACGAGCTGGTGTCCGTAGACATCACTAACGGCCAGAAGGAAATCCTGCTTTCCACCCGCCTGGGCAAATCCATCCGCTTTTCCGAGCAGGAGATCCGCCCCATCGGCCGCTCCGGCCAGGGGGTGAGGGGAATCTCCCTCGAGGATGACAATTCGGTGGTAGCCATGGAGATCATCTCCCCGGAAAAACCGGCGGAGACCGAGGCTACCCTGCTTTCGGTCACCGAAAACGGCTACGGCAAGCGGACCGAGCTTTCCGAATACCGGATCCAGAGCCGGGCCGGCAAGGGCATCATCACCATCAAAACCTCAGCCCGGAACGGACCGGTGGTCAAGGTCATCCGCATCACTAATGAAGACGAGATCATGCTGATCACCGATCACGGCAAGATCATCCGTCTCCGGGCCCGGGAGATCAAAGTCATCGGCCGAAATACCCAAGGGGTTCGCCTGATCTCCCTCGAATCCGGGGAACGGGTGGTGGGCATCGCCCGGCTGGTCGAACCGGAACCGGAAGAAGAAGCCCCGGCTGAAGAAAATCCATGACCATCCTCTCTCTTTTCTGCCTGCGTCCCTTTCCTCCGGGGGAAAAAAACCGTCTGGACCGCCGCTGCCAATATCAATCCCTGATCCTCGGATTATTAATCCCCGGCCTTTTTTACCCGGGCTGTCAGAAAAATGCGGCTGATCTTCTCTACCAGAAATATGAAGTCGCCCACCTGGCCGGCAAAAACGAAGATGCCCATTCCCTGGCGGAGGAAATGGTCCAGAAATACCCCACTCATCCCCGGACCCCTGAAATCCTCCTGGAACTGGGGCGGATTTACAAAATTACCATTCCCTACCCAGAAAAGGCGGTGGAATACCTGCGCCGGATCGTATATTCCTATCCGGTCAGCGGCTATACTTCCCAGGCCCTGTTCGAATTGGGGGACCTCTATCAATCCCGTTTCCAGGACTATAACCGGGCCCTGGTCTATTACCAGCGCTTTGTCGATCTTTTCCCCAATGACGTTAACATTGGCGAGGTGCGCTTCCGGATCGGCGACTGTTATCTCCACCAGAACGATTATGAACAGGCCCGGGTGGAGTTCGTGACCCTGATCCAGCAAAATCCCGAACCCCACCTGCTCGCGAAAGCCTACTTTAATGTGGGAAAGAGCTACTACTACCAGGGCAACCTCAAGGCCGCCATCAGCACTTATCAAAGCCTGATCCGGCGGTTTCCGGAAAGCGAAATGATCCCGGAAGTAAAGTTCTCCCTGGCCTCGACGCTCGAGGAGGACGGAAACCTGGAATCGGCCCTGCAGCTATTTTCCGAAATCAGAAATTCCTATCCCAATCCCAGGGTTATTGATCTTACGCTGGGAAAAATTAAAAATAGAATAGCGCAGTCTCATAAACCAAAAGGAGATTGAACCATGGGCAAAACATCCCGGCAGCAGAAAGCCGCGCAAAAAAAGCGCAAAAAGAAAATAAAAAGGAAAGGCCGCGGCAAGCACCGCTAACCCGTCAGAATGTTACATGCTGGAATTGATGAGGCCGGTCGGGGGGCTCTTCTCGGTCCCCTGGTAATTGCTTTGGTTTGCCTTCCCGAGGCCTCCATCAGTCTGCTGGAAGAACTGGGGGTGAAAGATTCCAAGCTTCTCTCCCCTTCCCGGCGCAGTTGGCTGCACGCGGAAATCAAGCGGATCACCCGGAAAACAAAAGGATTCGTCGCCTTTAAATGTCTGAGCCCGGGCGAGATTGACCGGTTTCGTCAGTCCCGGAAGCCGGGTGGAATCAACGAGCTGGAGCGCCGGGCGGCTTTCTCGCTGTTAAGCTCTTTTTTTTCCCTCCGCCCGCTCGCCCCGGAAAGCCTGACGGTTTTTCTCGACGGGGAAAATATTTTCCAGGACCTTCCCCGGTTTTTCCCGAAAGACCTGCCGGCCCGCTTCCGGGCGGAAAACCGGGCGGATGAAAGATTTCCGATCGTCTCGGCCGCCTCCATCATCGCCAAGTGCGAGCGCGACCTCCGCATCCAAAAGATCTTTTCCCGCTACGCTCCCGAGTTCGGAACGATCCGGGGCAACGGTTATCCCAACTCCCAAACCATGAAATTCATCCAGGAGTACCAGCGCCGCCACGGGTGTTTCCCCCCCGAAGCCCGGAAAACCTGGAAAACCCTGCAGCCTCCCGCCCCCCAGCAATCTCTTCTCCCCTTCCCGGAAACAGATGAGAAAGTTTAGAGTTATCAGTTGAGAGTTGAGAGGATATTATTGAAAAAATGGCTTTCCTCTAAACTCTATACTCAAAACTCAATACTTGAGCTAATCTGAAGCGATGATTACCCGGGCCCTGATCGAAGGTATCTTTGAAGCCGCCAGCATGCAGCGCTGGAACGACCAGATCCGTCCCGTCGAACTCGTCGAATTGGATAAGCAGGCCCACAAAATGATCATCGCCTATATCCTGGGAAAATTCGAAGAAGGACAAAAAGGGTTTGACTGGATTCAAATCATCGAGGGTGGATTTTTTGAATTTCTCCAGCGGCTCATCCTGACTGACCTGAAACCCCCGATTTTCAACCGGATTAAAAAACACCCGACCCACTATCAAAAACTTAATGAATGGGTCTACCGCAAGCTCAAGCCGAAGATCAAACCGCTCGGGCGGGAATTCTGCCAGCGCTTTCAATCCCATTTCCTCGAGGTTCAGGAAAGGAACCTTAACCGGCGGATCCTGAATGCCGCCCACTTTTACGCTACCCGCTGGGAGTTTAACATCATCGAGCGGGCCAACCCCGGGGGTTTTGAAATCGATGAGATTAAGCAGGACCTGGATACCAAGCTGGAGGAATACAACGATCTGAAGGGCATTACCAAACTTTATCTGCAAACCAATATTCGCAATTTTGTCGATCTCTGCGGCCAGCTCCGCTTCCAGTATCGCTGGAGCCACGTACCCCGCACCCCCAGAACCTCGGTCCTCGGGCACATGTTGATTGTCGCCATCCTGTCCTATCTTTTCTCTTTGGAAATCAAATCCTGCCGGAAACGTTGCTTCAACAATTATTTCACCGGGCTTTTCCACGACCTCCCCGAGGTTCTCACCCGCGACATCATTTCCCCGGTGAAAAAATCGGTCTCGGGGCTGGATAAATTAATCAAACAATACGAATCGGAACAGATGAAAAAGGTGGTTTACCGCTTGATTCCCCCGAAATGGCATCCCGAAATCAAGATGTTCACCGAGGACGAGTTTAAAAGCGTAATCATCCTGGACAATAAAATCGTGGCCAAGAAGAGCGAGATGATCAATCGTCTTTACAATGAAGACCGCTACAATCCCCGGGATGGAGAGATTATCAAGGCCATTGATAACCTGACCGCTTATGTGGAAGCATACATTTCCATCAACAACGGATTGAAAAACAATCAGCTGATTGAAGCCAGAGAAAAAATATTCAAGCGATACACCGAAACCGAGCCCAACATCGCCGGGATTGAATTTTCTGCTCTCTATGCCGATTTTCAGCCGTAGGATTTTTACCTTTCGTCCTTTCCGCGGGAAACCCCTTTTTGGCTTTTTTCTTTTTTACCTTTCCGGTGCGATTCTTTTTTTTGTCTCTCCGGTCCAGGCGGAAGAAAAAACCGTTCAGCTCGAACCGGTCACGGTCACCGGCAGCCATATCCCGGGAGCCAGCACCCTGGGCTCGATTTCCGTAATCGATCGGGAAGAAATCGAGAAAGCTCCGGCGGACTCGATCTCCGATCTTCTTGATCTTCAGGGTGGAATTGAGCTCCATCGCCGGGGAGCGGGAGAAATCCAGGGAGATCTCTCGATTCGAGGTTCCACCTCCGAGCAGGTCCTCATTCTCCTGGATGGTGTTCCTCTGAACGATCCCCAGACCTCCCATCATGACCTTGACCTGCCCATATTTTTAAATGAAGTAGAGAGAATCGAAATCCTGAAGGGCCCGGGCTCTTCCCTTTATGGCACGGACGCTCTGGGGGGAGTTGTCCAGATCATCTCCAGACCGCCTCCCCACAAGTTCACCGCGCGGGGAAAGATCCGGGCGGGGAGTTTTTCCCGGGACCTTTATTATTATGACCGAGGCGGCCTGGCCCAGGTTACCCTGCCCTTGGGGAAAGGCGGGATCAGGATCTCCGCCGGCGCGGACACCTCCTCCGGATTCCGCGCCGGGACGGGTTACCAGGTGATCAAAACCTCCGCGGAAACCAACCCGGAAATCCTGGGGAAGAAAAGCGATATCCAAGTGAGTTACATGGACAAGGAATTTGGAGCCCGGGATTTTTATACCCCCACCCCGGCCTGGGAACACACTAAAACCTTATTCGCCAAAACCAGTTCAAACCTGATTTCCGGGGATTATTTCACTTTGAAACCAGCCCTCTCCTTTCGTAGTCACGCCGACCACTTCGTCCTTTTTCGTGACAACCCGGAAAGATATCAAAATCATCACCTTAACTACACCATCCTCAGCACCCTTCAATCCCTGATCCGGCTGCAAACGGCCGGAGAACTGGCCCTGCTTCTCGAGGGTTCGGGCGACTGGCTGGAGAGCAGCCGCCTCGGTGATCACTCCCAGTCCCACGGTTCACTGGGGATTGAGTACTCCAGTCCCAGAAGATTTTCCTGGGAATTGAATTCCAGTGTCCGCGCCGATTTCCATTCCAATCAGGCGACCACGATTTCTCCCTCTCTCGGGATTGGCTATCGGCCTATGGAAAAAATCCGCCTCCGGGCCTCCTCCGGTCTTTCCTATCGTTCTCCCTCCTTTACCGAACTCTATTACTCTGATCCCAGCAACCAGTCCGACCCCAATCTGAAAAGCGAGCGTTCGCTCTCCGTCGAAACCGGGGGGGAATATTATCCCGCTCCCCGCGCTTCTCTTTCCCTGGTTTTACTCCGTCGGTCAGACTGGAACCTGATTGACTGGGTTCGAACAAGCTCAGCGAACCCCTGGCAGGCCCTGAATCTGGATGACATCACCACCTATGGAATAGAGGCTTCCGCCACGGCCGGGATTTTCCCCGGGCTAAATGTCCGGGGCGAATATGGATTCCTGACCCAGGAAAGAAAAGAAACCGGATTTCAATATAAATACAGCAATGACTTCCCCTCGCATCGCCTGACCCTGGCCTGCTGGGGAAAGCCGCTGAAAATGTTCAGCTATTATCTCGCCCTGGACAGTCCCGTGATTGACCTGACCCAGGGAAAGAAAAATGAAGATTTTCGGCAGGTTCTGATAAACGCGGCGCTTTCTTATACCGCGGAAATGATCACCTTATCGTTGGAAGGGAAAAATCTCACCAATTCCCGGTATCAGGATATTACGGGCGTACCCCGCCCCCGGCGATACCTGGGCGCCAGCCTGGAATTTAAATGGGAATAATTTCGGTTTCGGGTTTCTAGTTTCGAGTTTCGAGTGAAAATCCTTTTAAGCTTTTTTCTTACCTAGAACCCTTGACCCCTAGGCCCCCTCCCCTCCGGCCTGTAAGCCCTACCCTCCCTCCGGGCTGGAGGCCCTTACGGGCAGGAAGCCGGCCTGTAAGCCCTACCCTCCGGCCTGTAAGCCCTACGGGCTGGAAGCGGGGCTGGAAGCGGGGCTGGAAGCGGGGACGTAGTCCTACGGGACGGAGTCCTTGAACCCTTGTTTTAGGTGAAGTTGACTTGCTGGAGAACCTCGTTGGCCTGGAGATTCTTGGCGATCGTGCGCTGTTCATTTTCGTCCCTGATGGGCTGGACATCGGTGACATCAATCCCCTGATCGTTTTTATGTGATTTCCAGTTGACGATATAACCGGGAACCAGGGCATAGCGGCATCCGGTCTGCCCACAGCAGGAGTTATCAACGATCGCATGGCCAATAACCACGAGAAGCTCCCGGCCGTTATGACCCATCCGCCGCTCCTCGTCGATTATGTAATAGCCGGAGATAAACCGGACCTCTTCCCCAATCTCGGCATGAACATATTCATTCTTCATTCCCGATCCTCCGGTCTTTGCAAAGACTCTTCACCCTTTGATTATAGCGTAACCAGTTATCAGCTATCAGTTTTTTTCTCTACTCTGCTTGCTACTTGCAACTCACAACTTTCTCCTCATTGGTCGTATCTTATCCTTCCTATCAGAGCCGTCTACCATCTCCTTTTACTAAAAAATTTCTGGTAGAGGAAAAGAACCAGAAGGGTAAAAACCACCGACAGTATGGCGACAATAATGTTCTTGACCAGGCAGCCGCATTTATTCTGGATCTCTTTTCCTACCCCCGGCAGGACCGGCAGGGTTACCCCCTGGGAGGACACCACCACTACCGGGGGGGCGGCCTTTTCTGCCGGCAAAACCGGCTGGGTAACCTCTCCAGGCAATCCTGCGAGCGGAGTAGTCACGCCTTGCGGGGATCCCGCCTCAGCGGGGGCCGGGGCCGGGGCTTCCTCGCTGATCTTTTCCGCTCCCGATCCAAGAGATAGATAATTACCCGGACCTTGGTATGAGATAGTGTTGCCGGAGGTCATGATCACTCGCTGGCCGTCGTCCGATATGAGATAATCGGCCTCGGTCCCGGGGGCCTTCCAGGTCAGCTGGCCCTGCAAATCGTAAACCCGGGGACCTTCCAGGGTATTAACCCGGACGTAATTACGGGCCACTTTGACCGAATTGAGATCACCCGGCAGAACCTTCGGCAGGTCGGCCTTCGCCCAAACCTGCTTGCCCGAAAGATCAAAAAGATAAAGATACCCTCGGCCCTGACCGTTTCCGGTCATCGCGACCCGGTCTATTTCCTGGTTGATCGAAACCCCCAGAGCCGCCTCGTCCCCGGCCGCGGGGTCAGCCGGGATGGCCAAGCCCCATTTCCTGTTGCCGGTTGAGTCAAACACGCTCAGGATGATCTTTCCCTGAACTACTTGCTGGTTCACGATCAGGGTCCCGTCTTTGGCCAGATCGCAAAAAGATCCAAGATCCATCTGCTTGGTCCGCAGGCCCTGGAGGTTGAATATGCCTTGATTGTTGAAGACCACCGTTTCGCCGGCCTGGGAGATAAGCATCCGCTTCCAGTCCGGCTTGATTTCCCAGGACCCCTTGTTCCAGATGATCTTGCCCCGGATATCCGTCAAGATCGCCCCGCCCTTCTGCCAGGAGGAGAAGAGGATATACTCGCTGTTTCCGGAGAATCGTCCGACCGCCGGCAAGTCCCGCAGGGACCAGAGGATTTTCTTTTCGCGGGAGTAAACGTAAACGTCCCGGGCAGCCTCGTTGGATCCCGCCGTCTGGATCATGATGTAATTGCCGTCCGGGGAAACGGTCGGGATGGCGGCCTTGTTGAACTTGGCCGAGTAGAATTGCTCGCCGGTATCATCAAGGAAAAAAACCACATCGCCCTGGGCAACCGCCAAAAGCTTAAAATTATCGGATACGCCGATTGACTGCACCCCCTGCTCCATGGTCTTTTCCCACCCCGGCGCGTTCTCCTCGGCCTGAATGAATGCCGGGGTTAATACCACGATCACCGCCAGAATAAAATAAATTCTGATCCTTTTCATTTCTCCTCCCGATTTATCTGTTTGCTTCAGATTATCTTTTTTTTGGCTTTCTTTCAATTCCAGGGATGAAGCTTGGCCCCGGAAGCAAAATCGGAGGCTTCGTCCGGGCGGTTTTTTGCTCAGGAAAACCGGGAGTGGATTCTACGGCCCGCGCGGAACGGCCCTCCATACTTCATGTTCAGTGGCAGCAACCGCAGCTTTTCTTCTCCGGACCGGGGCCCACGTATTTCTGCGGTTCCTGATCGAAAGCCTTTTTGCACCCGGGGGCGCAGAAGCAGTAGGTCTTCCCCTGGAACTCGCTCTTCCATTTGGCGGTTTTTTCATCTACGGTCATTTTGCAGATCGGATCGATGGCCATTTTATCCCTCCTTTTCGTAACTAAAATGACTAATTTCTAATTTCTAATGTCTAGTCAAATCCCAAAATTATTAATGTCCAACCAGGAAATGGGAAATCTGGTAATCGATCATAAAATAAATAGTCATTAGAAATTCCCAAACTGGGCATTATTTAGGAATTAGTTGGTAG
>Ga0315289_10001925_pt1 | contig 32186 bp, 34 predicted proteins | sample YL17G11_40_MG_FD_203452 | JGI IMG/M metagenome (GOLD analysis project Ga0315289, IMG submission 203452) | Sediment microbial communities from Yellowstone Lake, YNP, Wyoming, USA - YL17G11_40 | ecosystem: Environmental > Aquatic > Freshwater > Lake > Sediment | place: USA: Wyoming | collected... | reverse complement strand
GCGCCGAGATGTTTTTGGACGGATGGAATTGGTTTTTGAACGAATTTTGTTGCAATGGCAGAAAGATTTTATAGTTTCGAAGATAGCTGTTTGAAAAAGAAATTTATGCGACTTTTTCAACAGCCCCACTGTCCCTATTTAATCAAAGAGTACGCGACTCAAGGCATCATTCACGGACGAAATTTTCGATATTAACTTGTGAAAGAATAAAATGTTAAGTGCCGATGAGTTTATGCACAGTACGCCTAAATGTTCTTTGCTTTTTTCTAAAAATTCAAAGCAATTAAATCACGAAATATGTAAGCAATTACGCCATAAATTAAAAGAAAAACAATTGTTAAAAACGATAGAACAAAATTAAGGATAGACTTTTGATATTTAAATTTAATAATCAGAACAATCGTTGCTATCGAGAATACCGAAATAATGATACCGACAATTAAAATTTTTAAACTACTAGTAAACCCAGGCTCCAATCCCATATGGATGTTCTGAATACGCGCATATTCCATCAGCAAGAGGCATGAGCAAGCCACCATCCAATTCGCTAAACTCACAACACCACAGAATATGGCATATCTATTTGATCGCTTACTGATTTGTCTTTCCTGTTATTGCGACGCGCCTTTGGGATTGAACAGCACTTTATCATACTGCCGCAGCGGTATATCCGGCGAGTTTTCAACCTCGGCGGAAATGGCCACGACCCGTCCGGTTATCGTCGGGATTTCTATATTGTCCGGCAGCTTGATTCCGCCTTTGGTCTCTTTCTTGTCCTCGTCCTTGCGAATAAGGACTCGCTTGCCTATCGGCTCGACCGTCTCAAGCGACTTTACTTCGGCCTGGTTTTTTTTATTCGTTTTATTCATACTGCACCTGCCCCGTAGAACAGTTTTTTCAATCACAACGGTACTATATTATATACAAGGCAAATTTGCAAATTTTTGGCGTCTAAAAGCTGCTTATACACATTCTTATTAGCTGAATACGCCCAAATTAGTATGTGGTTTTGTTAGTTTTTGCTACTTTTTGCTACTTTCCTTGTTTTCTTAGCGCCAAGAATCATTTCGACTTGTTCTGTGGTTTGAGGCGGCCATTGGCCGTCTTCCTGAAGCTGCTTTAGTTTGTCCATCTGCTTAATATTGACGATAGTTCGACACCGCGGGAAATTATTACAGCCCAGGAACGGCCCTTTTTTGCTTTGCCTGATTACCAGTTCGCCGTCTTTGCATTTATAACACTTTATTCCGCTCGGCTCGGGCGGCTGTCGTTGCGGCAGGGCGTTGCCCTGCTTGTCCAGCCTGAGCGTTGTTTTGCACGCCGGGTATGCCGAGCATCCTAAAAACGGCCCGAACCGCCCGCGTTTATACACCATCGCTTTGCCGCATACGGGGCATTTCTGCTCGCTTTCCTTCTCCTTGACCATTTTGCCTTCCCTGTCGCAGGGGCAGGCGAATTTGCAAGCCGGATAGCTCGAACAGCTTAAAAATTTTCCATTTTTGCCGAACTTGTAAACCAGCTCTTTGTCGCATTTGGGGCATTTATATTCGCTGGGGCCGGCTTCTGCTTTTGCGTGTTTCATCTCCGCCGAAGCCGTCTCAAGGTCCTGTTTAAATGGGCCATAAAATTCCCGCAGCACCCCAAGCCAGTCAATGTGCTGCTCTTCGATTTTGTCTAATTGCTCTTCCATATAACGCGTGAAAGCAATATCCATTATCTTGGGAAAGTACTCATTGAGCTTGTCGGTGACCACCTCGCCCAGGTCCGTAGCAAAGAACTTTTTATCCGTTTGCTCAACATATCTTCTTTCCTGAATGGTGCTGATGATTGCGGCATAAGTGCTTGGCCTGCCGATTCCTTCCTTCTCCAATGCCTTTACCAGCGAGCCCTCGGTATAACGTGCCGGCGGTTTGGTAAAATGCTGTTGTGCATCTATATTTACCGCCGCCAATTTCTGACCCTGTTTTACCGCCGGCAGTTCCTGCTGGTTTGATGTGCCGGGCCAGACCCTGCTGAAACCATCGAATATCAGCACCCGCCCCATCGCTTTATACAAACACCGCCCAAGCGAAGTCTCCGCCGCAATATCCACATTTGTTATATTCCATTTTGCCGGCGCCATCTGGCAAGACACAAAACGCCGCCATATCAGGTCATACAGTTTGTATTGCTCCTCCGTGACTAATGGTTTTATCTCCGGCGGTGTAAGGTCAACATCCGTCGGCCGAATGGCTTCGTGTGCCTGCTGAGCAGTTTTGCCGGCGGCGTAAACCCGCGGCTGAGCCGGAAGATAATCGGCCCCGATATTTTTGCCGATATAACGGCGGACATCATCGACGGCCTCGCCGGACAGGTGCGTGCTGTCTGTTCTCATATACGTAATAAGCCCGAGGTAGCCCATTTCTGAGCCCAAATCGATGCCTTCATAAAGCTGCTGCGCAACACGCATAGTTCTTTTTGTCGGAAATCCCAACTGATTTGCGGCGGTCTGCTGAAGCGTCGAGGTTATAAACGGCGCCGCCGGCTGCGAAACCGTCTGCCTGCTTTCTACACTGTCAACTATAAACTCCGATTCCTTCAGCGCACCGAGTATCTTCTGCGCCTGCTGCCCATCAGATGCCTTGAATTTTTCTTCGCCTATCCTGGCAAGTTCCGCCTTGAACGCATTATGTTCCGACAGCCATTTATTTTGTTCTGCGAGAGGAGGGGGCTTATCGTCTTCGGTCTTTGCTGTTACAAAATCCAGCCAATCCTGACGTAAGTCATTTTGTAAATCGGTGGTGAAAACCGCAGGGATGAGCCAGTATTCCTCCGATTTGAAGGCGCGGATTTCTCTTTCCTTTTCGACAATTATTTTCACGGCAACAGATTGCACGCGTCCTGCGGACAGGCCGCCTGCGACTTTCTTCCATAACAGCGGGCTTATCTGATAGCCGACTATGCGGTCGAGAATTCGCCTTGCCTGCTGTGCCATTACCTTGTCCATATTCAGCTTGCCCGGCTCGGCAAAGGCCTGCTTTATCGCCGTTTTGGTAATGGCATTAAAAATCACCCTGTAAGTTTTTTCTTCCGGCACGCCGAGTATCTGTGCCAGATGCCACGCTATCGCCTCACCTTCACGGTCAAGGTCGGTCGCCAGATAAAGGTCATCGCATTTTTCCGCAGCAGCTTTCAAAGAACGAACGGTCTGCTTTCGATTCGGATTGATTACATACTCAGGTTGAAAATTATTATCAATATCCACACCGAGGTTTTTTGAAGGCAGGTCCCGGATATGTCCCATTGACGATTTTACCTCGAAGTCCGGGCCGAGATATTTATTTATCGTTTTTGCCTTGGCCGGCGATTCAACTATCACCAGTGATTTCTTATTTGCAGCGTTCTTTCTGGCCATAAATAAATTTTCAGTCTCCCTGTTTTGTCATTTACTATCGACCACTATCGACCATCGGCTGTTGGAAATTCAACCTTTACTATTGCTTATCCACAAACCGTATTTCGTAAAACAGAATTGGACAAATACAGCTACCCCCCGCGATTGTCAAGAAAAAACAATTTCACTGCAGGATGTAAAGGGGGCATTGTCCCGTTTGCGCTTGCCAAAGTAAAACAGCGGCGCTATCATATTAGCCCGGCAGCAAAAAGTGCTTTTAAGTTTAAAACCGCCGGGAAAACAGAGGCCGTTTTGGATAATAGATTAAAACAACCCGTTGTCCTGACCAGAATCCAGAAGCTCATTGGCGAAAGGATGTTAAAGGCCAAGCAAAGCAAGCCCTGTTTTTATATCGAGCTGAAAGCGGATGTGACCGAACTGATGGCTCTTAGGCCAAAGCTAAGGAAGTCCCTCGGCGTTAAAATAACGACGAACGCCTTTTTCATTCGGGCGCTGTCGATAGCCGTCAAAAAATATCCTCTTATGGCAGGTGGGCTTGACGGTGATAATATCATAATAGCTGATGCGATAAATGTCGGCTTTGCGGTCAATTCCCCTGCGGGTCTTGTTGTGCCGGTAATAAAAAACGCAGATGAAAAAACATTGGCTGAGATTGCCGGTCTGGAACAATCGCTGACCGAAAAGGCCCGCAGCAACAAGCTGACACTTGCAGAAATGGAAGGCGAGACAATAGCATTAAGCAATCTCGGCGCTTATGGGATTGATTCTTTTGTTGGTATTGTGCCGCTGCCGACAAGCGCCATTTTAGCAGTCGGCAATGCAGTTCCAATGACTATCCCCAAAGACGGCAAGGCGATAACGCAGAAAATGGTGAGCTTATGCCTGGCTGTTGACCGCAGAATCATAGACGAGGTCTATGCGGCAAAGTTCCTGAACACAATCTGTGAACAACTGCAAAACCCACAGCAATTGGTGTAATAGCGATATTTAACCCGGATTTTTCAAAGCCACAGAACAACCTTGCTATCTCCATTTGCGTTCTTTGGGGTCTTCAGCCCAGACATAATCGAACCATATACGAGGGGCACCCGCCTTATCAGCAGCTCTGCCTAACTCATCTTGCACTTGGTAAAACTTATCGCAGTTGTCGATTTCTTTAATCTTCCCAAAGTCGAGATGAACGTTCAACTTTTTAAGTTTATCGATGACCTTGCTATCCAGAGGCACATAAAGCAGATCCTGAATTCGCTCGACTTGTGCATCAGTGAAATAGTGGTTGTGAATCACAATGTCGCGCAGATACAAGTTAAGTATCTTTGCACCGTAACCCCAATATCGGGCCCCCCTGCTTAACTTCTTGTTCTTCTTTTTATTTCTCGTCACCTTTGGTATTGCTCTTGCGACTTTGGTTAGCTCATCTTCAAACCACTTTTTGAAATCTTTTGGGTTTTTGATACGCAACATACGGTTGACATCAACCCGCAACAGAGCTCCTTTTATTTTGGAAGACGAGTTTTTGGGAAATACCCTTATAGTCGAAGCACCGACACAGACTTTTGCCGCCTTTTTCTTGATAACATCCCTGATTTTCTGCTTAATTCGCTCGAATTCATTTACCAAATTATCGTTCACAAGCAATCTTCTTCAAAGCGGGGTTATTAAAATTATAAAGTTATGGGCCGTGAGGTTGTTGAGGGCATATCATCCAATAATATATTGCATTACAGATGGTTTAAAACAGCACAAACATTCTATTACAGCATTTCTTCAATAGCTTTTTTGAGCATGGGCATTTCATTGACGGTGATATTCCACACTGTGTCCAAATCAAGGCCGAGATAGTCGTGGACAAGGATGTTGCGAAAGCCAGCGATTCTATACCAGTCGATATCAGGGCGGGATTCTTTAGTTTCATCCGAAAGGTGCTGCGTTGACTCGGCCAAAATCTGCAGATTTCGTATCACGGCGTCCTGGAGCAAAGTCGAGTTGAAAAATTTATGTCTGTCGGCATCGCTCAGATAAGAATCTATCCGCTCGATGCATTCTTTTATATGAATGAGATAGAGTCGGTCGTCTTTCATATCGGCCTTGCCTCGCGAAGGACTTGTTCTTTGATATACCAGTGCAGACCTTTTTCAGTTACGATGTCAACATTCCGCCCAAGCAGTTTCTGTAAATCCATTAATAGTCCGCCGAGATCCATAAGCGACCTGCCTTCTTCGAGGTCGACAAGAAAATCGACATCGCTATCGGGCCGTGCCTCGCCTCGAACAATAGAGCCAAACACTCGCACCTTTCTTGCTCCGTAACGCGAAGCAATCTTTATGATGTCATCCCTTTTCTGCTTCAGTATCTGTTCAATACCCATAACTAAACCCTATCTAACTGAGTATCAGATTCCTTACCTCCTGTACCGGGGTCGGCTGTTACCGTTTCCGTTGCAGTGTTCTGTGAGTTTGTGCTGGCCAGCTCGACAATCTTTATTGGGCATTTCTCTTTGGTCTTAGAGCTCTCTGTGGTGTTGGCGTTTGGCTTTATCTGGTTATGGATGAATTCGGCAGCTCTTCTGTAATCTTCGGCGCCGTGGCAGTCCCGCTCATATTCAAAGATTGTTTTGCCGTAGCTGGGGGCCTCGGCGAGCTTGATGTTCCTTCGAATAATGCAGGGAAAGACCTGCGCCCTTGCCCAGGCACAGTTGGTGTCCCTTGCGTTAGCAAGGAATTGTTCGATATCGGCTTTTACCTCATTCGGGAGAGACGCACGGCTGTCGAACATACACAGCAGAATGCCGTTGACTTTCAGATTCGGGTTGATTCTTTTATTGACAAGCTCGATGGTTTGCAGCAGCTTTCCGAATCCCTGCAAGTCCAAGAAATGAGGCTGCAGCGGAATTAAAACCTCCTCAACAGCAGCAAGAGCATTTAACGTAAGCAGGCCGAGCGAAGGAGGACAGTCGATAATCAGATAATCGAATTTGTCTTCAACCGATTTGACAGCTTCCCGCAGAATGGTTTCCCTGCCGACCACGCTGACCAGCTCGCTTTCAGCTCCTACAAGATTGATATTTGCAGGCAGCAGCCAGAGATTCGGACGGATAAACAGGATTTCATCTTCGAACTTTGCCGACTGAGTCAGGACCTTATATACGCCGGCCTCGATGGACTCCGGCTCGGCGCCGAGGTGTATCGTCAGATGAGCCTGAGGGTCAAGGTCAATAACAACTACCTTCGAACCAGCGGAGGCAAGAGCCGCAGCGATATTAGCCACTGTTGTGGTTTTGCCCACCCCGCCTTTCTGGTTTAATACTGCAATTGTCCTCATACTGTGTGTAGTAGTCCGGGCTGCGACTGGTAAGCCATAACTTTATTTTTCCGGTTTTAATTTTTTTAAGACGGCATCAAGCACGCCGTTAACGAACGCTGGCGACTGGGCGGTGCTGAACTTTTTTGCCAGCTCAATGGCCTCATTTATCACGACTCTCGGCGGAATCTGTTGGCAGAATTTCAACTGGTAAACCGCCAGTCTAAGGATGCTTTTGTCAACTGCTGAAAGCCGGGACAACTGCCATTTTATTGTTGAAGCAACTATCGTCTCGTCACACTGAGCAAGATTTTCCCAGGTTCCTTTTGTCCATTCTGAGGCAAGCTTGCGAACTAAATCATCAGGGTCGTTTTCTATGAAGAACCCGGTTAACTGCCCCATCAGGTCTGGGCCCTGTACGTCAAGCTGATATAATCCCTGCATCGCCAGTTCTCTTGCCCTTGTTCTCTTATCCACCTGCTGGCCTCTTGCTAAGACTACCGGTCGGTGATAGCTGTTAAATTGTCAATTTATCAACAATCAACTTAAATCTGTTTCATAACGCTGACAGTTTCCATTGCTGTTAATGCCGCCTCGGCGCCGGCGTTGCCCATTTTGGTGCCTGCTCTCTCAACAGCCTGTTCGAGCGTATCGCAGGTTAGAACGCCAAATATCGTCGGCACCGCCGTGTCATAGCTGATTTGTCCGATGCCCCTGGAGACCTGCTGACAGATATAATCATAATGGGACGTTTGACCGCGTATGACCGCACCGAGACAAATAACCGCAACATACCTGCCGCTTTGCGCAAGCTTTTTCGCAGCAATGGTGATTTCGCAGGCGCCCGGCACCCAGACTACAGATATCTGTTCGTCGTCGGCGCCGTGGCGCCGAAGGCAATCTATTGCGCCGGACAACAGCTTGGCGGTAATAAATTCGTTGAACCGGCTGACTACGATGGCGTAGCTACCTTTGCCGGCCTGCACCTGACCTTTTATTTCTTTCATAGTCTCTCTTCTCCAAACAACATTGCCTCTGTTGAAGCTACAACTCCCACTCGTGTGGGCAGCTGCACATTATAAGACTATATTGGCACGGTTTCCAGAAAAACACCGGTTCGAGAATGGGTTAAACAGTCAAGTGAGCCATCTTTGCCGGCCTAACCTGCGCAATAACAAGGGCTTATAGCATCATTTCCTGCGGGATTTTAATGTCGGCAAAAAGTTTTATGCGCCGGCAGGAAACCACTAACCCGCCGGCATTTTATGGGCGATAACGCCGTTGAACATCGTTCGTATCTCGTTGGGAATACCAAATACAAGATATGGAGTCAGGCATTTATGCTTTTTGACGAGATGGAATTCGGCTCCTTTATGGAAGCCGAGCATAAAGTGCGAAAGGCATTTGAGCTTTATGAAGACGGAGAAATGCCGCAGGCTCTCGTCGAGCTGGAGGCGGCTATAGATATAAATCCATCCAACAGTTCCTGGCATTTCAACAAGGCACTTACCCTGGATTCTATTAATCGGTTTGAAGAGGCGATAAGCGAATACGAGATTGCCCTGCAACTAAGCCCGAATGATTTAGAGACATTAAATTCATTAGCGGTTGACTATACCCGCACCGGCCACTACGACCTGGCCATCGAGACCTTCGAGCAAATCCAAACGCTTGACCCAAAGTTCGAACCCTGCTACTGCAACCGCATAATTACTTACACTGAAATGGGGCAACATGACCTGGCTGAGGAGATGTTTTATCTTGCGCAGCAAATAGAGCCGGATTGTCCGCTGTGCTACTATAATATCGGCAACAGCCTTTTTATTCGCAGCCAATACAAAAAAGCGATTCACTGCTGGCTGAAAACCGCCGAGCTCGAGCCGAGTCATCCTCAAATTAACTATCGCATCGCCCAGGCATACTGGTCTGACGGCGACAACAAGCGAAGCCGGGAGTATTTCCTGTCGGAGCTTCGCCTTAACCCGGGGGATGTTGACGTCATTCTTGATTTCGGCCTGTTTCTGCTTGATATCGGCGATACCGAATCGGCGAAGGAAAAGTTCAACAGGATACTCGAACTTAAGCCGGCTTTTGCACCGGCGATGTTTTATGCCGGGGAAATCGCATTTAACAGCGCGGATTATGAACGGGCGGCGGAACTGTTTGACCGGGCATTGCAAGAGAATAGCTCGCTCACAGGGCCACAATACAGACTGGCTCAGTATGCACTAATAAAGGGACAGAAGCAAAAGGCAAGAAATTATCTGATTTCGGAGATGAATCTGGCTCCGGAGGATACGGACACGCTGGTCTCGATGGGTTCGATGTTTCTGACAATCGGCGACCTGGATTATGCGGTGCATTGCCTGCTGAAGGCGGTTGACGTCGATTGCGCCAGTGCAGATGCATATTATTACCTCGGCGTTGTCAGCGTTATAAAGGGTGCGTTCGAACATGCCGCAGAGTTCTTCGCCAATACACTCGATATAAACCCGCAGGATGTTCGAGCGCTGCGCGATTCTGCCGACGTTTATCTGAAAATGGGCAGATTAGACCTCGCTGCCGAGAGAATAAGCAAGGCACGATTGTTGGCAGACGATGATTTTCGATTAAGGGTTCTGCAGTGGAGAATCCGTGCGGGGCAGTTAACTGAGCGAATCGGTGATTATCTTTGGTGGCTGCGGCCTCGTTCTATTTCATATCTCGCCGGCAAAGTGCGTAAGTTATAATGGCACAAGGCATAAATGCCGATGCCATAACAGCAAAATCCCATCTAACTCTTAGAATGACACCCGCAAACAATTCTTTTGACTTGCTTCGGTTAGTTCACTAAACTAAATAGTCCTCTTTGTGCTTTAATGTTCTGGTATGAGTTGTTTACGCAGTGTGAAAATGACTCCGGAAAAGAAAGAAAATTGCGGTCTTTTCGGCGTATATGGCGATGCAGGCGCTGTTGAGAAAACCTATTTTGGTTTACACAGTCTTCAGCACCGCGGGCAGGAATCGGCAGGAATCGCCTCCAGCAACGGAGACGTTATCCAATGTTACTCCGGCATGGGCAGGGTAAGCAGGGTTTTCCGCAGCGGTTCGGGCCTTTTAGAGAAGTTAGCCAATCCTATAGCCATCGGGCACGTGCGGTATTCGACTACAGGTTCGTCGCAGGTATTGAACAGCCAGCCGCTTCTATGCCAGTACTCGCGGGGACAGGTAGCGGTCGCACATAACGGCAATCTTGTAAATGCGCCGCTGCTGCGGGACGAATATGAAGCATACGGCAGTATCTTCAAGTCCACGAGCGATACCGAGGTGATTATTCACCTGCTCGCCAAGCCATCTCACAGCAGCAAGCCCGACCCGCTGGCGCACATATTGAACCATCTGCAGGGGGCGTATTCTCTGCTGTTTTTGTTTCCCGACCGTATCGAAGCGGCGAGGGACCCTTTCGGCATTCGGCCTTTGTGTCTTGGTCAAATCGAAAAGGGCTGTTATGTCGTTGCCAGTGAAAGCTGTGCCCTCGACGCCATAGGGGCAAGATTGATTCGTGAAATCGAACCCGGCGAAATCGTCACTATGGATAAAGAGGGCATACACAGCAGATTCTTTGTTAAACCCGGCACAGTGACGCCGGCCCACTGTATCTTCGAGCTTGTTTACTTTGCCAAACAAAACAGCACCATCGCCGGCGACAACGTGCACGAATTCAGAAAAAAACTCGGCAGACGCCTGGCAATAGAACATCCTGCCGACGCTGATGTAGTAATACCCGTGCCGGACTCAGGGACATCGGCGGCGATAGGCTACTCAGAGCAAAGCAGGATACCATTCGATATGGGTTTTGTCAGAAGCCACTATATAGGCCGAACATTTATTTCACCGGAGCAGAAAAGCAGAGAGCTCGAGGTCAAACTCAAGTTGACAGTTGTAAAGGAAACCGTGGCGGGCAAACGCGTAGTGGTAGTGGACGACTCTATCGTTCGCGGCACCACCACCAGAGGCAAAATCAGAAATTTACGTCAGGCCGGCGCAAAAGAAATTCATCTGCGGGTCAGTTGTCCGCCGATAAGGTTCCCCTGCTTTTATGGCATTGACTTCCCGACAAAAGAAGAACTGCTGGCAAACAACCGCGACCTGCAGCAAATCAGAGAATTCCTCGAGGTCGATAGTGTCGGTTATATGTCGCTTGAGGGAATGTTATCCTGTGCAAATCGGCCGGCAAAAAACTACTGCACCGCCTGCTGGAGCGGCAAATACAGGATACCGGTAGATACTACCGTGAGCAAGTTTTCCCTGGAACATTATCAATTGCGTATGTTTGAGGACCAATCGCGGGCAGATGAGTAAATATACCAGCTATGCACAATCGGGCGTAAGTATCGATGCGGGCGACGAAAGCGCCGAGCAAATCTATTCTTATTTAGCCAGCACCTTCGGACCCCGTGTTATGGAGCTTAAAGGCGGATTTGCAGGGCTGTTCCGCCTTGACTACGACGAAAGACTCTTCAAAAGAAACTACAGAAGTCCTGTTTTGGTGGCCTGCACAGACGGCGTCGGCAGCAAGGTTCAATTGGCAGCCAAAGCCAAAAAATTCGACACAGTCGGCATCGACCTTGTGGCGATGAACGTCAACGATATGCTTGTGCAGGGCGCAGAGCCGTTGTTTTTCCTGGATTACCTGGCGGTCCACAAATTAGAGCCGAAGGTAATAACTGAAATGGTAAAAGGCATTGCGGCCGGGTGTCGGCTGGCTGACTGCTCGCTAATCGGCGGCGAGACGGCCGAGATGCCGGATACCTACAGCGAAGGCGACTTCGATATGGCTGGATTTGCAGTCGGGGTTGTCGAAAGAGGAAAAATTATCGCCGGCAAAAACGTCGAAAAAGACGATGTCATTTTAGGGCTTGCTTCGAGCGGGCTGCACAGCAACGGCTACGCACTCGTCCGCAATATCTGTTTCAAAACAGCCGCTATGGAAATGACCGACCGCGTAAAGGAGCTCGATGGGGCAATGCTGGGGGATGTCTTATTGGAGCCGACGCGGATTTACGTTCGGTCGATAGTTAAACTGCTGTCGCAGTATAAAGTCAAAAAGGTCGTCCACGGAATGGCACATATTACCGGCGGAGGCCTGCCGGGAAATGTCCCGCGTGTTCTGCCTGCTGATTGTGATGCGGTCATAAAAAAATCAAGCTGGCCGGTCCAGAAAATATTTACCTTTCTGCAAAATACAGGCCCAGTCGAAGAAGAAGAGATGTTCAAAGTCTTTAATATGGGTATCGGCTTTGTGCTGATAGTGGCAGAGGACTTTGCCGATTCGATAAAAAGGAAACTTGCCAGCTACGGCGAAAAAGTCTATCGCATCGGCAGAATCACAAGCGGCACCGGCAACGTGATTCTCAAATAGCGAACCCGATGAGCAAAAGCTTAAGCAAATTCGCTGCTGCAGTGGTAATTTACGCCGTCTTTGCAATCTACTTATATCAGCCATATTTCGAGCACTTCAGGAATCTGCAATATCTTATCATTGTAAATGTCTCGCTGGCATCAATGGGCTGTTTCGTGTTAAGCAGGCGGTGGGTGGCTTCTTTCTGGGGGTCGTTTTTCGCAGGAGCCGTTTACGGTTTCGGGCCTTTTGTGCTATGGCTGTCAGGTTATCACCCGACGGCGGGTTTTCTGGCTGCGTCCGTGCCGTGGCTGTTCTGCCCCGCTGCTTATGGCGGCAGGGACAAATGGTGGATTTCCATCCCGTTTTCCACTCTGCCATTTCTTGCCACAATTTTATTTTTTCAGGCAGCCGCCCACTGGCGGTTGTTCGCAGTCCCGCTCCAGACCAGATTGCACTTAACAGATTTGGCCGGCCTGTTGGTTCCGCTTGCAACAGTAAATACAGGTTCGCCTCTTATAGGTTTTTACCACGTCCCGATAGCGGCGCTGGTGATTGGATTTATGATGCTCCTTGCGGCAAGGCGGATGGGCGTGCTGTGCATCTTTGCAGCCGGTGCCGCAGCGGCTTTTTGCGATTCTTTCTTCGGCGTAAGTCCCGCTATCTGGCTGATGCTGCCTGTCCTTTGCTGTTCGGTGCTTATAGGGTTAGGGATGCAGGGGCTTGTCTCTGCCGGCTCTGCTGACAGAAAGTGGGTGCTGGCAGGGGCCATACTGATGTTGGCACTTGCCGTTATTGCATTACTGCTGGCGACAGAATATTTTCAGGTTTTTGCGGGGATTGGAAACAAATATGCCGGCTGCCTGGCCGAAACCGCCAAGATGTATATACTCGGTGCCGTTGCGGCAGCTATTCTTTTCTTTATGGCACGGGCGAAGCTGCGTATGCACTGGCTGCGATGGCTTATCCTCTGCTCGGCAACGGCGGTAGATATATTTTTTGGCGCAGGACTTATCGTTGACAGGATTTTCTAAATCACGGACCCCCTGCCGCCGGCTATTGGTTAAACGTTTCCCGTTCGATTTCTCCCAGATAGAATCGGCCGTCCCGCCGCATAAAGCTTATAACCGCATCGAACTGGCTATCTATAAAGCCGCACTCGTTGCCGACGACAGATACGCCTATAACAGCGCTCATCTTGCTGTCATTATGGTCAACCTCTGAAATGGAGATATTGAATCTGCTTTTGAGCCGGCCGATTAAGCTCTTGACGATGCTCCGCTTTTCTTTAAGCGAATTTATCCCCTGCAAATGCAGTTGAGTTGTCATCACACCAACAATCATTCTCGAATACCAGAATCTTGACACCCGAATATTTACTGTTCTGGCCGCTGAGTATAATTGCTTCTTGCTGTGACTGCAATTGAAATCGAGTGTTACGCTTTCATCTCCGCGACGATTTGGCGGGTAGCTGGCGACTGATTCTGCTGGGCCTGTTTGAAGGCAACTATGGAAGATTCATTCTGCTTTTTGAAAAGCTCATTGCCTTGGATAATCTCCCGCAGAGCATCTGATTTTGTCCTGGCTATCCTCAAAAACCCGACCGCTTTTGTACCATAGACGCCGCCTAACAGGGCGCAGATGCCGATAGCCAACTCCAATGCCGAATCGGCTACCTGCCAGGTATCAGGCCGGTCAGCCGATTCACCCAGCGCCGTTCGGGCAAGCTGAAAATTCGATTCGGCAAGTATATCCTCGGCAGTATCGGCTTGCGGGAATTCCTTGGGCAGCCCGTAATAAGAGGTAAATGCCCTGCTCTGCAATTCTGCAAGTCCGGTCAATGCCTGCAGCTTCTCCGAGGCATCTTCACCTCTGGCGGCTTCCGCAGTTATCAGCGTTGTGCGGTTATGCAGCCAGGCATTCTGCTTCTGTGCTTCACCTGGTGCAAAGCGCAGACTTTCACAGCCGACCAGCAAAAGGCAAGAAAAAAGCGGTATGATAAAAATCGTTCTCATTTGTTTTTCCCTCCAAAAGTGGTTAAGTTAAAAATAATGTGAACCCAAAAAATGCAATTGCGTAATCTGGTAGAATCGAACAATGCAATCCTATTTAATTACCGGTGTAGATTACCCCCCATTACCTTACCAAAAGACGGGTCGTTGTTATGGAACACGGATGACTTTTATACCGTTGCGTTTGAGCATTTCACCTGTAACTCCTTCTCTGTCACAAGAAGGACTTCCGCTTTTCAAGTATGCTCGACGAACACCTACAATTTTTGCGATATCCAACGTATATTTAGCACCGTTGATATGAAATCTGGTCACGTCTTGTTTCGTTTCCGGCGCAATTATTCGCAGTTTGCCGTCGAGGACTTCTGCTCCACTGCCTTTGAGCTTTTCGCCGGTTCTCGGTGTCGGCATACCGCCGAGTTGTTCTGGACAAACTGGAACAAGAACATATTTTTTCTTCAGACTTTCAATTAATCTCTCGCGTTTTTTTGGTTTGTATCCATGCCAACGGCAGGGAATACCAAGCAAACAGGCGCTAATAAGCACAGGTTCAAAGCTGACTCCGCAATTAAACAGATATCCTTTCAAATTTTGGGCATTACCAGTCATTCTTTAAATTATCCATGACAACTTTATACCAGATTATGTAAATAACTCCGCCTGTGGAGTCTGAACAGGTCTTGTGAGATTACAAAACTCGGTTGTAATATCTGGATTCTTACAACCGCAGACGTGAATAGAAAGTCCGAAACCTGATGCGATATTCTTGATACGCTCAAATGCCTTTTCTCTTATTTCTTTCGGCAAAGCAACGCCTTGGGAATTCTTCATGCCGATGGGAATTTTAGGACCTGCATTATAAGGTTTGAGCAACCTGTCCAGCAGCTTTCTATCTCTTAAGTTTTTCTTGATGCTTTCTTTGATAGCCGGTCTGAGGAATAAGTAGTTTACCGAAACCTCGGTAATACCTGTCTTGATAATTGCAGAAAACAGGTCGGTTAAAGATTTATCGGAGTCCATAATGCCATAGATAAGCGGGTCAGCGCGGGCTTCGGTAGTGACACCGATTCCAATAAGATTTTGCAAAGTTGAAAGTTTTTCTGAAACACTCGCAGTTTTAGGCTCAAAGATTTTTCTAATATCATCATCAACACAGTTCAGCCCCATCTGAGCGCATACCAAATTACTGTATCCGGCAAATAATTCGATAAAGCCAGCGGGTACAATCGCCTTTGTGACAAACTGGACGCCAATATTGGCTCTAAGTAATATCTCCATCGCCTTGTAGGTCTGGTCAAGTATTTGCGGGACGGGCTGGAACGGGTCGCAAGAAGGACAAAAATAGACAGCTTGTGGTTTTTTTCGTTTTCGGACAAGCTCTTGTTTCAGCTTATCAACGGTATTATCAAAAAGTATTACTTTACCGTCTCCGGGATATTGCGAATATCCTTTTGTATAACAGTAAATGCAGCCGTGAATGCAGCCGGAAGTTATATTAATTGTCAGTGTTTTTGAAAGACACCGCAATTGCGAATGCGTAAGCACATTCGATTTTCTATTTTTTATAATGAGTCCGGCCATATTCTTTTCCCGGGCAGAGCATTTTCAAATTCAGAATTACAAAGGCAGAATATCTGCGCCGAATTGATCCTGTTGTGCTCGTTAACATGCGAAGCAGTAATATTTTTAAGGTTATGCTCTGTCAAGTGTTCAATCAGATTGTTCTTTGTTAAATCTGTATCCTCGATTACGACAAGTCTCGCAAGATTACACAATTTTTTCAAGAAGCTCTTTCCATCCGGCAACCGTAAACATGCTGCATTAAATTGCCGAATCGGAAAGTATGTTGTATTCATATCATCACCGTTCGACATATCTTCATTATGCAGCAATTGTAATCCTTTATAGTAGTTTGACAACGATAAATGTCTGAAACTTTTTCCGTTGTCCAGCAGAACATTACTATTTTTCAAGAAGATGCTTTCAGTCGAGAGGATGTTCATACATAGACAGTTAGAAGGTTCAAACCTTCTGCTTAGTAAGTCGGCTTTGCTCAATTCCGCTTCACCAAGTTTATGGATTATCCGCCAATTGTTTGAGAAACCCAGCGTGAATTTGCTGAGATTGTTAAGAAGGCGACAGATTAAGGCAATATCAAATTCATAATCGCCCCCTGTTGATTTTTGCTGTTGAATCCATTGTAAGTAATCGGCTTGAAAATAGTCCAAGTAGGATATGGTTCCTCGCAACGAGCCTTTATTGAAATGACGAAGCGGATCCTGGACACGGAGTCCTACCATAGAACATGCCAGCTTACAATTTTGTTCGATACAAGGTTGCGTTTTTAATACTCGACGCCAGATGCCGCTTGCTAAAGCTCCATTGCCGCTGCCAATATCAACAAAGCTCACTTCCTGAACATCGCCAGAAAATCGCTTTGATAGGAAAGGAGAAATTGCTAAATCGGCCAAAACTTGAGAACGCTGTTTGCTCCTTGGGTCTGATTTGTCTGAGAAACCCAAGATAAATGACTCAATCAGAGCGAAAGAATTTGCTCGTTCCGGAAGGGCTGTGGCTGGATATAAAAGTAAGGAAATTCCAAATTCGCTATCAATTTTATATTGACGGTAGTGATAAAAGAGATGAGCTTCACCAGAACCGGAAATGTCTGGTCCCGTTATAATCGCAAGAAATTTCGGATCGTCATAGGATCGCGGCTGTTTGATTTTAGCGAGCAAGTAACACGGATTTCTTACAGTGGAGGTGCCACAAGCCAACCCAATTGAGCCATCAGCCCATCTAATTGTGAAATTTTCAAAACCAAGTACTTTGCTAAGCAAAGTCAACTTATCTGTTTTATCACAGATATTTTTAAGCGTACTTATAACTTCTTTTAGTAAGCAAAAATAATGGAAACAATATTTTATCGCAATCTCATAATCAAATTCAGATATTATATATTGCTGGTGGGCATTTCGAAAATTGCCGAGAATCTGAAGCCCTTTTGAGGATAATTGCTGTGTTGCTGGCATCCAATACTTTTCCCAATCTTCTTTAATAAGAATTGGGTGACCATACCAATCAACCAAAATCTCAACCAGAATATCTTTAGACAGTAAGATTTTCTTAATCTCACTTTTTATATATTCACGATGCAAGCCACAAGGTCTGGCAACCGGGGTTAATTCAACTTCTGAATCCATTAGGGTTTCAAACATCCCTCTGTGATGTTGGCTGAAGAAAGGTGTTTCTCGATTGCTTGAATGCGATATTCGTAAGAAATGCTCTTGGCTGATAGCGATTCGAGCTTCACCGTTAAGTCTTTTTGGCATTGCAGCAGCATCGACACATCGCGCTGTAATAAATCAAGCTGTCTTTGCAGATTGACCCAGCTTCCGACAATCAAAGAAGCCAAAAATACCAATTGCACCAGCACGGAAAGATTTACCTGCCGATTAAGCTGCCATCCTTTGGAATTGTTTTCAGTCATACTTACACCTGCACATAGAAAACGTTTCTGCCGCCCACCCTGAACATAACCGCGTATGTCCCGGCTGATATTTGACCATCCACAAGAAATGATTCCGCCAGATTGACCGCCTGCATTTGTCCGCCAATCTCGACCGGCAGTGTCCCCGCATCGCCTGTCTCAACAGCCACCACGTTATAAACATTATATGACGACAAGCTTTTGACCTTGACGGCCCAGGCAGCCACTCTGGCGCCCGGTGAGGCGATAACCGATATTTCGCTCCTGTCTTGTGAACCTGCCCGGGCAAATCTTTCAAGCATCTGCCGGGCATCCGATGTATCAGCCATATTACTCATAATAAACACCTTCTCTTGCGAACAATTTTCAGGCCGGTGCATTGATTCTTAAAATCCATCTGCACGCGTTCTATCAAATTGATGTTTCGGCCATCGCTCGTTGCGCCAAACAGGTCCCTGCTGTCAGGACCGGATGTTACCTTATCGCCGACATCGTAATCGAAAGCCATATACACCGTCCGAATATCAACGGTCTCAATAGTCTCCGATGCCGCCTTTGCTCTTTTTCGCACAAATTCATATAGAGCAGTCGAATCATCAGCTTCATCCGGCACGCCGAGCGTTCTATCGTTGATTTTCGCAAAAATACTCCCGCTGGAAACCTTGCGATATTTGAACTGGCGGGGAAGTGTAATAATCTGCTCAACTACGGGTGCCGTGGAATCAACCGGGCCGTCGGCAACTACGCAGCTTAATCTTTCATCGCTGATTACCGACGCAGTTATCCGAAATTTTAATACCCCTTTCAAAGCCGCCACCCATGTGTCAACGTCAAGCTGGTCGCTACTGAGCCACACGCCGCATTCATCAAGCAAATTGTTAAAGGCGTAAAGATACTGCCACCAGTGCAGGCCGTTATCGAAAGAAACCTCCAGGAAATAACCCAACGACTTTCCCTCTTTGTCGGTGCTGATCGCCGGCCAGAACCGCCTGCGGCAATGTGTGAAATTGCTGCTCTCAAAAATCTTCGAAAAATCAAATGCCTCTCCCTGATTATAAGGAGATTCGCTGTAATCACCCGCCTCGTTGAGACACCATTTACGATACACATCTTTTACTTTATAAAAATCCGGGTTGGTCGATGGTGAAAAGTTATTATAATCAGTATCTTCATCCGCTCCATCCCAGGCCTTTACCAGATTGAACGTTGCCTCATAAACTTTGAAATCGCCTTGACCGATATATTTGTGTGTTACAGGCCGAAAATCCTTTCTGCTGTTCAAAATTGCAATATTTGTCTTTGAAATGCTGAATCGTTCTCCGGCGTATTGGCAATTCAGCTCAACTGTTCTGCCTTCGCCGGGTCTGTAAAATATAATTGCCTGCCGGGGGTCGTTCGACTCAAGCCGGGGAACAAATCTAAAACTCAACCCTGTCCTGTCACAACACCGCTGCAGTGCTTCCAAAAGGCACAGGCCTGTCACATCAAGGTCACGAACTATCTGGTTCTCGGTAAGCGCCCGCAGTTGCTCAATGCCCGGGCTTTGCAACCAGCCGGCAGGTAGATATTCGCACAATAGATAATCAATCACCTCGGCATAACCCCAGAGCTTGGCCTGCGATGGCTTATCGGCGAACACCGTATAATTATGGCCGTTATTCCCTGCCGAATCTGTAGCAGCGTTGGCCTTTCCATTTGGATTAAAAATGATATCAACACCAGTCAGAAACAAGGTCGAACCGTCCGAGCAGCCCACTCGCTGGCCATAAACTGTAAGACGCTCTAAAATTGCACTAAAATCCCTGGCTCTGATTTCCACCTTCTCGCCATCAGGACCAATCCTCGTCTCAATGCCTTCTATCTGGCCTTCAAACACAGGTAAACTGAAGGCCGCCGCACCGGGCGCAATGCCGTTGTAAACCCGGCAGATGCAAATAGACCTCCCAATCGCAAGGTTGGTTTCGACTTCTTCAGTTGGAATTGTCCCGACATCAGGATATGCAGCCGGGTTATAAGCCAGTCTGGCCCAGCTAAACTCCGGCCAGTTGCTTCGCACAATCTCCAGAAGTTCAAGAATCGGACACACACTTCCATCTATCGAAATCGAAACCGTCGCTGCCGGCAATGCAAGCTGTGTTTGAGCCGACTGGAAAAAGTCGATTCTGTTGGACATAAAAAACCTTTAAGCTCCTATATGGATTCGATGCTTAGGATGTTGACAGCGTCGGGATTGGCAGTATTAAGTTGTATTTTTATCCTGGCCAAAGAAAGGTTTTCTTCACCGGCGGCATCTTCAGCCCTTACAGCAAACAAGTACTCATCTGCAATAAGTGATTCACTTTGATAGCTGTAAAATTTTCTGCCCGTGTAACAAATAGTGGCAATTGGGTTTTCATAGTCAACTTGGCCGGTTCCGGCATCATAATAAACCTTGAAATGTGCGGGCGCAGATTGCTGTTCTATGGGACAGTAATACCAAATAATCCGAACTTTATTTCCGTCCACCTGCTGGGCTTTTATCTCATAAATACTATTCGGCTGTGGCTCTGCCGGCTCGCCATCGGCATTTATTGAAACTTTGACTGCGGCAGCCAGGGTTTGTTCTTCGTCGCCGCAGCAGTTGCTTCGGCGAACTACATAAAAATAAGCAGTATCGCTGCTGTGCTGCACATAACCGGGTGGTGATATTTCACTGGTATCTACAGTAGTGACTGCTAATATGTTATCAAAATCAATGGTCCCCATACTGCTGCCGCGATAAAGCACAGAGCAGCCGGCGCCTCGCACCCAGAACCAGCCCAGAGTTAATGCCGTTCCAAGCTTGAATCCGCTGGAAGTCATACCGGAAAAAAGAGCATTTCTTAAAAACCTGATATCCATCAACTTGGCGTCCTTGTAATAATTGATTCGTCATCAACAGGGGTGTGAGTAAAAAGAATAGTTTGGCCGTCGTTATCGTAATAATCAATTGCGCCGGTATTTTTGTTTTGAACGGCTTTATTGACAAGCAGCTTCGCTGCCTTCTCAAAGGTTACACCGGCCGGCACGGCATTGACTGTAACATTGGCGCCTATTTGGCTCGGACTATATTTGGTATTTTCAAGATAAACAGTTCTGGCTGAATCCGCATCGAAACAGTACGAAGAATCTGTGCCTGAAACTGCAAACGTGCAGTTATTTACTTGTGCGTTGCAATTTTTCAGACCGTAGGAGTCTGCCGCAGATTGATTTTGGTCGGTCCGTGAAAAGAAAACGCTATTCTTTACAACAAGTTTGTCTATCAGCTCGACACAGAACGCATCACCGGAACAATAAGAATTTGCATTTGTCTGCGATGGTTTATAACCATCAGCCACTAATATTGAATTTTCTATAATACAAATTATAGACTCCACCGGCCCCCTTATACACTTTATATCGGCAGTGACCTCGTATAGCGGCGGGCTTTTGGGCCCTGTCTTTCTATAAGCCGGCATACACAGCAGGGTACTGTCTTTAATAAACAACTTACCGGGACCTCCGGAATAGAGAGTGGAGTATTTGTAAATACAACTGGCATCAGAAATGCCCGCCAGTCCTGCATCACTTATAACGATACAACCATCAAGGACAAGCATATCACTCGTAAGAATTGTATCTGCTTTGGCAGAAAGATAACAATTTTTGAGAGATACTCTTTCGCTCCCGTTTGCACTGACTGCATAAGCGCCGCTGCTGATTATATCGCAGTTTACAAAATCAATAACAGAGGAAAGGCCGGCAGTCACAACAACAGCTCTTCCCGTGCCGGTTTGCGTGATGGATAAATTAAAGAATTTTCCATAAGGAATACCGCAGGTTCCTGTAATAGTATCATTAGCCCCCGATTGAGTAATAATCGTTTTTGCCCTGTTCATCCCGACAAAGGTCAACGTTTTAGCCGGCTCTTGAGTGAGGGGAAGTTGTTCGGTATAAGTGCCGGGCCATATTATTATTGTATCGCCGTCCGCTGCTGCATTTACGGCTGCCATAATGGTCAATTTCGAGTCGTTTGCCAAATTGACGGGATATTGTTGCGCCTTGCCGCCGTTATTATCATTGCCGGCCTTTGAAACATGCAAAACTCTCGCCGAGTCGCATCCGTAAAAATTCATACAATCATCTCCTTTGCCTCTCCTGGCATAAATCCACATCGAGCAGAAATAATGTCCTTCGGCATAAATCCACTGCCCGGACAATCTCTGCACATATTTGGTCGATTCTCGTAGTCTTTACATAGTCGAGTTTCAGGGTCAAATAAATCACACCTGTACCAAATGAATCCTTCAAAAGCCCTGTCTGACATCAATGGGTTTGGCTTCTTTTCCGGTCTTCCTGCCGGTATCCAGTGCTTTAGTATGAAGTCCCTGTCGTGAAAATCAGGGTCATCTTTAATTTCATCAGGCGTAAATCCCGCAGCTAAAAATTCGCAGCAGTCGCCGCATTTAATACATTTTCTTTCCATCAGATGCTAAGAACCCACCTCGCATTTATCTGTCTTCATATTACTTTCGAGCTGTAGTTTCAATTCGGTCAGCGCCTCTTCGTATTTGGCAAACGCCGCCTCCGATTCGGCCGTTTTGCACATCGGCATCAACAATAAGCTCTGCCGAAATATTTCGGCAAATATCTCTTTCGGACACCCCATTTATGCTTCCTCTGTCCAGCTTCCGTTCTTGGCTGCCGTTAGCCAGTCACCATTAGCGTCAGCGACCAAAGTTATGCATTCTCCAATAGCATCGGCCCATTTGTATTTGCCGGCAGTCTGACCGCTGTCATCTCTGATTGTCGCTGTGCCGGGTTCAACCCGCAACTGCTGGGCTGCCTGAACAGCGAATGTAAATACCGTCCCTGCCGGAGCCGATGAAGGCAGTGTAAGTGTAACCGTTCCTGTCGCTCCCAGATTCGTATGGACACTGCCCGATTCAGCCGCCGTCAATGTATCATCACCGCTATGTGCCTCAATCGTCCTTTTAATCCCGCCGGCGCCGTATGGCATCACAATATTATGACCTGACCGACAGTCCGTTATGGAATCGATGTCCCCGTTGGAAGTGCTTACTATCGCCAGACGAATATGTGGCGTAGTTGCCATATTTGGAAAGCTGCTGTATTCGTTGGTGACAAGATTGCCCGTTGAATCAAGATAAACATAAATGTTCTCTTTATCGTCGGCTAATGTATTGCCGGACGAGCCGTCATAGCTGATTAGCTGCGTCACTAACCAGAATTTACCCGCCTTTACACCGATGTCCAGGCTGCCCTCGTCATACACCCTTAGGTCGTTTGCCCGCTTTGTAGCGAGAAGCAACCGATACAGTAATTTTCTAAAGTGCAGATAATAGGGTGACGTTCCGGTCGGTATATAATCTATCCCGGTTTCACTGTCGGATTGGATATTTAACATCTCATTGTCGGATGGATACACTTCGGCCATAACATTCTCCTTGCTCGCCTCGCTGTCGCTTAGTCGCAGCGGGTCAGTTTTTCTTACGAAACGCTTAAAACTAATTGATTTGTTTGTTTGTCAAACGAAACAATGCTCATCCGCTCAGCAGGTCTTGCTGCACGTATCACCGTCACTGGGCCGGTCTCGCTGCTGCTTTCGTTTCCCAGTTCGTCAATAATCTTTACAGCAAATTTATACACACCGTTTTGCATAGACGCACTTACCCATTCGAATGTGTCTGCATCGAGGCCGAACTGACCGTTGCCGAAACTGCCCTTCCCGAATCCAACCGCCGCAGACGAATCGTAACCAAAATCGCTTGCCCCAAATCTGCTCATTCCGAATCCCGCTTTATCCTGCCAAACCGGCCAAACCTTTATCGGTGCGTTGTTAAGGGGTGCGTTGTAATTGATTTCGCCGCTGCTGTTGTCAAAATAGATTTGAGCGGTTGCGCCTATCGGCAGATTTTGGCCGCGTAATACCGTGATTCTTACCCTGCCGCTTTGGCCGTCCGACAAGTTAATCTCATAACCAAAATCACTATTTGCCTGTTCAGTCTCGACAGCGAAAATCTCGATTCGAACCGGCGCCTCCAAAGAGGTAGGCATCTGGACAATCATTTGTCGTTGCTGATAATCAACCGTCGTCCCTGCATACCGGCCGTTAACATAAACCTGGTAAAACATATCCGGCCAAAAGGCTCGCCATTTCACCAGGGCTGCCCGTGGAAATCCCACGCACCTGCCGTCCGACCAGATGCCGCAGGGCAGCTCAAACACCCTTACATTTTCTATGCCGCTGTCGATAAGTGCCATAATCTGCTAAACCACTAACTGCCTGTAAACAATTTCATAATCGCAGCAAATACCTTCGCCGCTTATTTTTTCTTCCGTTATCCTGAAAACATCCATTCGCAGATTATCAAATCTTTTACCCCCTCTTGTTGACAGAGTGTGGGTGTCACCGTCCATATAAGCTGAGATTGCGCCAATCTTGCTGTCCATTTGGGACCGACTTTTTGCCCGCAGCACTCCTGTCTGTTTTATCTCCCTGCCGCGCACACCAATATCGATACTGAGTACACCATCGAGCCCGGGCATCGTTCTCTCTACAGAATCTCTAATAGCGCTGCCCGGTTCGATTTTCAGTTCCTGCTCGTCAAACAGATTTTGCCCATCCAGATTAACCATTTCATATCCCTCGACAGATGGCTATGCCGCAGCTTAATCCCGCGTCAGCCTTACACACGCTCCTACCTTCGTGATGTCGCCTTTTCCATCGCCTCCCACATCAATACTGAGCCGACATCGTTCTCTCGCCTTCTCGAAAAGTTGCTTATAGTGCAGACTTTTCTTCCAGAAATTCTCGTCTTTAACTTTGTCCGCCAGCATCGTGTACACCCCCGAGACAACCGCAAAAACAGATGCCCTCTTCAACGCCTCTGTATCCACAATGTCCTCGGCTTCATAAATGCTCGAAGGGTTGCCCGGCTTAATACCAAAGTATTCTGTCAGTTGAAACGCGGCTTCGCCGGCTTGCGGCCTGAATGTGCTGATACGGTAAGATATGTCGGCGGCCGCCGGAGGGGCTATCGGCTCATCGTTTGGCTCTGACCTCAGCACTGATATGGTAAGCTGTGTCGCCGAATCCGCTGAAACTATTTCATACGCACCATCCAGAACCCCATCAGAAGATTGCAGATATATAACTCCGCCCGCCGATATGCAGGCGCCGATAAAATCTGCATCACTTGCAGTAAATGTCGTCCCGCTTAGTGTCCCGCCTGTCCCGGCAGCTATTACCTGGTTCAGCAGGTGCAATTCCCCGAATAAGACCGGCTCGTATTTCAAAATGTCCACATCGTATGAAAAGTTTGCCATCTTCCTTAATCCCCTTTACCTGCTCGTTGCGGTGATATGCAGGGTTAGGTGCCCAAAGACCTTAATGGCCTTCGGGCACCCCCGCATTAAGTTGCGCTCTGTGCAATCCCCCTTGTTAGCTTGTAGTCAAACCGCGAATAAGCCCGTGGGCCGCTTCGTTCCGCAGCTCCAGCGTGTATTCGCCAATCAGCTCGCCGCACTCGTAGTCGCCACCGCTTGCCAGCGGCTTGAAATAAAAGCTCCGCCCGGCCAGCGGCAGGATATTGACGCGTGACGAATCTAACAGTAGCGCAGCATCCTGCGGCATCCATCGCGTAGTGACAATCTTGCAAATGCCGAAGTCGCTTTCATAAATGCTAATCATATCGGTAAAGGTGGTGTCGGTTGCCCCGTAGGTTCGGCTGTCTGCCGAAAAAGCGTTTATCTTCCGTTTCTGGAACCCTCCGACGATAATCAAATCCACGTTGCCGTTACTGTTTTCCCAGATTCTCCGCAGCACGTAGTTAATCTTGGCTTCGTCAAGGTCACTGCCTGTTGGAAAACCGCTGTCACCGGTATTGAAAACATTTGTCGAAAGGTGTTGGATGATACCATTCATAGACCTTCTTACGGAACTGCTGCCTTCGGGATTACTCGCCGGCTGGCCGCCGTTGATTACCGTATTTTCCAGGTCCCTTATCAGTTCTCGCAGCCGTTCCTGCTTCTGATAATCCAGCTCATCCGCAATCCCTAATTGGCTCGCAGCTATGTCCGTCCCGCTGACTTCCACCGTCGCCGTAAATATCTGCGTGTAATTGCTCCGCCTGCTGCGATTGGTAAATCTCATACCCGGCTTATCCGCCCCTTCGAGGGCCGCATTACCCAGGATGTTTATTACCTGGTTGTCGGCTAAATTCTCTGCTGTAGTGCCGGCGTATCCGCGAACAACCGTCAGAGTATCGCTGCTGATGTTGGTCACGAGCATCAATTCCTCTGACCCCTCTACCTGAATCTGGTCGCCGACACGGAACCTTTCGCCGTTATCAACATTGAAACTGGTATCGACATCCGGGTCTGTAAACGTATTATCGTTGATTGCATCCTTGTTCGGCAGAAGTTCGTCCTCGAGCCATTCATGATGAGTGCTTCTCGCTTCTCTCATCGGGTCGCCTAATGCATCCAATAGCGGCGTCTCATAAGGTGAAATTATCCCAATCAAATCCGATACGTCTTCCGCAAGCTCCGGCAAAGTCGCCCCTGCTGAATATGTTGCCTTTCCTGTAAAAGCCATTTCTTTATCTCCTTTTATTTTTATTTGTTTTTGTCGTTATACAAAATTCCTTCGCAGTTTCAGATATTCCTGCAAATCCGTTCGGTTGCCCGTGGTCGCCGCTTTCTTGGCGGCTTTTTCGAGAATCGTTTGATTGTCGTGTATCCGCTCCCTAGCTCCCGCGGTCTTTCTCGTCGCCGTCATCCTGCTCGCACCGCCGAACAAATATTGCTTCTCTTTCTTCAACTGCTCAATCACACCGTCCGAATCCGCCTCGTCCCGGCCTTCCATCCTGGTCTTGGCAATTAGCAAAGTCGTCTCTAAGTCAACCGCCCCGGCAGCAGCCAGTTTCTGTGTTAGCTTTTGTTCGAGATGTATATCGTTTAGCTGCCCGGCCATCCTCTCGGTCTCAGACTTCGCCTCCGTTAATTCCCTGGTCAAAACCTCTATTTTTTTCTCAGCACTCTGTGCTCTCTTCCGATAGCGGATTGATTCGGACACCGGCACAAGTTTTAAGTTATCGTTCTCACCGTCAACCTGTCCCGCCTCTGTCTCTGACAAAACCGTCTCTTCTGCATCAATCAGACTCATAAAACCTCCGTTTATATGCTGTGTGCGTATTTATCCGCCGCAGGCGGATTAACCTTCTTTCGTGACCGCATAGCCCAATTCTCTGAGCACCTGCTCAGTTGGTACGCCTAATTCTTTCTTGACCTGCGCCTCCTGCAGTTTTTCCATTATGTTTTCCGGCAGTGGGCTGGGGAAAATAATATCAACTTCTTTATCCGCCCAGTCGGTTTTGTAGATGCCCGCCTGGTCGAGTATATCCAGAACCATCCGGCAGATTTTTTTGAGTCCTTCGCTGTATGTAAATCTCTTCCGTTCGGTTTTTGATAATGTCCCCATAAGCGTCAGTTTAAGCGCAACCGCGCTTGTAAGGTTGCCGACCTTGTCTCTCAACACCCCTGCCACCAGGGGCGTTATGCCGCTTGCCTTGTCCATCGCCTCCCTGATTTCAGCAATGTGCATATCTTCGCTCGGCATTGCCGCATCTCCGCCGAACTCCTCGATAGTCGCCTCCGGATTATCGGTGTGCCACATCCTGCCCGGCGATATGGGCCTGTCCTCGAAACCTTCTATCCCTTTGCCTAAGTACATCTTAAATGATTGAAACGTAATCCTGCTTGCCCTGTCGCTCAGTCTCGTATTAAGCTCGTCCTGAAGCGGTACCAGCGGCTCGACATCGCTCAAACCCTCGTAATAATATGGCTGGGCGATATTCTGAATATGCACCACCGGCAAAAATCCCCACGGCCATTCGCCTTCCAATACCAATTCTTTATTTTCATATCTCTGCCACGCTGTCGCTGAGATAATCTCCGTCACTGCAATCGTCTCCTGCCTGTCCGTGCTGTGGCTGCCCGGGAACAATAGTCTGCTGAGGAAGGAATCCTTTTTGCTGACGGCGTTTTTCTTCTGGTAAAAATGCTGAACGTAATGCGTAATCTTTTTATAGTCGTTTTCATCCAGAACAGGCAGTGCTCTCGGTGCTTCAACGAGTTCTAAGTTGATTTCTTGTGCTAATTGCAGAACGTCTTTGGGCGTGAGAGTGTGTGAGGAAGATAGGAATTGTTCTAATATGTCGCCGCCAGGCCTGACAAGACAATCAACAAAACCGTAAACACTTCCGAGCACCGCCATATCCTGGAAAAATACGATAGCGCCGTTGGCCTCGAACACCGCCTTTAGTATAGCTTCGATTTCTGCGCGTTTTTGGCTGTCCGGCGCTTTGGAAACAAAACTTATTGGCTTTCCGAACAGAAAATCCACCGCTGCATTTATTCGCCATCCGATGTCGTTCTCTATTACCACTTCTTTTCGTTGTATGTCTTTAACGGCTTTCCCGCCGAAAACCCCCGTATTTGCAGAGTGGACAAGCCCTGTTATCCTTGCCGGCAGACCGTATTCTTGTGCCTGAACATAGCTCCGACCAGCTTCGTTTGTTTTTCTCTCGAAAGCGCCGCACCCGTCTATTTCTATCGTTCGGTTTGCGTAATATTCCCACAGCTTGGCGAAGTGTGCCTGAACTTCCGTTGCTTTTTCATCGACTAACCATTCTATGTAATCCGCCTCAAGCTGCTCATCTGCGAATATACCGAGGTCAAATCCCATATATGTCCCCCTTTTACTTTGGGTTTTCCTGTTCCACAGTGCTGTTTTTCACTGCTGCTGCTATTGGAGTGACTTGCGCGTTTGATGTGAAAAAAATGCTCGGCTTGCTCTGACTATGCGCCTAACTCGTTGCCGGCAAAGCACTAAAAAATCTTCAAATTTTACGATTCTGCTTCCCAGCTATGTGCGCGTATGATTGAAATGCCCCGTTCAAAACGTCCGAAATGTCCTACCTGTCCGACTTGTCCCGAGCGAGCGCAGCGAGTCGAAGGACTCGTCCGAAGGATTGTCCTAATTCTGCATTCTAAACCTGTGGTGAGCCTGCCTGCACTGAGCTTGTCGAAGTGTCGAACCATTCTAAATTCTCTATTCTCTATTCCGTCCTCTGCCCTCTGCCTGCCCTCCGTAGCCCTGCCGTTTAGGGCGAAGTAGGGAGCCTTGTCGAAGGAGTCGAACCATTCGCTAATCAACTAATTCCCTGATTTTCTGTTCTCCTGATGCCCTGCTACCTGATTTTCTGTTGTCCTGATATACTTCGTTTCGTCCCTCCTGCCTCGTCTCCCACCCGCCCTTACTCGTGCTGCGTAGCCCCCGTTCTTGCCCCTAAGGGGCTGCGGGGGCAGAGTAGCAACTGTCAACCCTCCGGTTCTTTAATCCCGACGGGACTTAAACCGCCTTGAGATAATCATACACCTAGTCTTCCCTTGGGGGATAGGAAGTTCCTTTCTATCCCCTCAGATATCTATTTTTCTTGATTTTTAGCTTATGTTGCTGTATCCTAATACCATTATGTTTGTTGGAGACGAATCTATCACATTTTTGCATAGGTGATTATGTGACGAAAGGACGGGAAAATATGACAGAAACCAAAAGGAAAACGCGTATTCCCCGAGTCCATTCTACACCCATTTTGAAAGCTTTACATAGAACGTTTCGGACTTATTATGACGCGATCAAATACTTATATAATCAGACTGCACAGGAAGAACATCCTCGCTATAAGATTGATACCTTCACTCTTAAGAGGATGGAATACCTGCTTTCACTGGTAGGCAATCCCCAAACAAAATTTGAAACAGTTCACATAGCCGGTACAACAGGAAAAGGCAGCACGGCAACTATGCTGGCAAAGATGCTCGAAGCCAACGGCTACAAGGTCGGCTTATACACCTCGCCGCACATTGTGCACCTCCACGAGCGGATTACGGTCAATTCGCAGATGATTAGCGATTCAGAAATGCTTGGCCTGCTAAACCGTCTGTACGAACCCATCGAAAAGGTTTCCAAAGACAGTCCTCCTACTTTCTTCGATATGATGACTACAATTGCGTTTATGTATTTTGCGGACATGAAAGTCGATATCGCCGTGATTGAAACGGGATTGGGCGGCCGGCTTGACAGCACAAACGTGATAACGCCGAAAGTGGTCGGGATAACCAGCTTGAGCATCGACCACCAGCATCAGCTCGGCAATACTATCGACAGCATTGCCAAGGAAAAGGCAGGTATTTTCAAGCCGGGCGTGCCGATTATCACCGTCCAACAGCACCCGGAGGCAATGCGGGTTCTCAAGTCGCAGGCCGCCGCAGTCAAAGCGCCTTTGAGCGTCACGGGCAAGGATATTGATTTTTCGTACCGCTTCGAGACCTCGCGCAAGAATGGCCCGCACATGAGAATCTGCCTGACGACCCCGACGAGCAAATTCGAGCACCTGCGAGTGCCTCTGCAGGGCAGACATCAGGCCATCAACTGCGGTCTGGCACTGGTGATGCTGGATAAGCTCAAATCAATGGGCTACGAAATAGATCCGGAAAAGGCCGCCGTCGGACTTGCAAATGTTTCACTGCCTGGCCGAATGGAGATGATCTGCGACAACCCGCTAATTATGGTGGACGGCGCTCACAATGCCGCAAGCATCGAGGCCCTGATTTATGCAATAGGTCAGAACATCCCTTATGATTCTATGGTGGTTATCTTCGGCTGCAACAGCGATAAAGACATCAGGGGAATGCTCCATCAACTGCAATACGGAGCCGACAAGGTGATATTCACACGCAGCAACTCTGTCAAGGCGATGCCGCCACAGGAGCTGGCAGACATATATACCGAGATATGCGGCAAGATGTACCAGACAGCCGTGAACCTGGCTGAGGCCCTGCGATTAGCAAAAAGCGCCGTCGGCAAGGAAGACCTGATATGTATCACGGGAAGTTATTATTTGATTGGTCAAGCAAAATATTTTTGTGCAGAATATGCAGAAAACAAAAATGCTGAATCTGCCGCTTCAGTAAACAGTGCTTTGGCGGAAAATAGGAAGGCAAAAGATACTAAAAAATTCACCTCCAATGAAACAGTACTAAATATTTGGCTTGCGGACGACATCACATCTAAAGAAATAACGCAACTTATCGAAGCATTTGAACTTCTTCATACTCACCTAACAGGGGTATCTCCTAGGATAATTTCTGTAAATATGGACCAATCAATAAAATTGCCTATGCGTAAACTCGACGAAAGGCATTCTTGATATGCCAAAAAAATTATCAATTAGCCTAATCAGGCCGTTTGCTAAAGGAATAATAGATTTCCTGCATCACAAACCTGCTGCTGATGTTGAATTCAGAAAAGCTGAAACAGAGGATAAGCGCGCAGATGCTAAACTCAAAGAAGCTAAGAGTAATTATATAAACGCGAAAGCTCAGCAAGCTCGTTTGCAAAAATATTTTTTATTAGATCAATTAATGGAAAAAATAGAAATACCAAAGGAGCAGAGACGAAATATAATTTTAAGAGAAGGTTCTAAATGCCAAAAAGCCCTCGAAGAAATCCTGTCTTTTCACGAAAGAGGTCGCATTCTATCTGTTCAATTAAAGGATGAAGAAATAAGGCAATTAGAGGTGGAAGACCATTCATAGTATAATCAGCAGTCCGATAGCATTGGAGGGAGTGTAAGCTGTAATCAACTACCATAACATGTTCAAATTCGGACTTAAATGTAATAGTCACTACTTCACCTGACAAAAAAGCCCGATAACTCGAAACATGTTCAGTATAAGAAATCCTTATCCCATCTCATGTCCCGTTTGTGCCTCTTTGTGGCTGTTTTTAATGCAACTTGTGGCATAGCCAAATTATGCAATATTTCCTGTATGGTTTTATATAATTTTTACTCTGTTCGCATATCGTTTTATCTAAATTTCATATCGTTTTTGTAAATTTTTGAAAGTTTTGCAACGGTTTTTCACGCTTTTTCCTTACCTATTTTGCCTAATCGCTACAATTTGACATATCAACCCTCATTTTTACTCCAAAAACCCACATCCCCACCCAAAAAAACTCAAAAAATCCTGTTAATCCTGTCTAAAAATTCTTTGCGCTTTTTGCGCAATCAGCGTCTACTTTTTCTTCGTGTTTTTTGTGCCTTTTTGTGGCTATATTTTTCTGCGAAATCCACGCACTTGTCCGCCAACTTGTCCGGCGTAGCTTTAGCGAAGACGGAAGCCCCTTAGGGACGAAGTCGGAATCAGTGGTTAGCTGTTTCACCCTTTTAGTCAGCTTCATAAGAAGGCCATTTTGATGGCCTTGTGGACGAAGGCTAAGCTTTGTGACAAAGCTTGCTTTGGGAGCAAAATTTGCCAAGAACACAAAGCTGACTAAAATCTCTGTGGTTTCTGTGAACTCTGTGGCAAAAAATAATCAGTGTCCATCTGTGTTCATCTGTGAAGATATGAAGAGAGGGCATCCTCAAGTATAATTCGGTAGATTGTTAACCCTTATACGAAAGGAGCCCTCAATGACTACATATTATATTGGAGCTGATGTGCATAGCAACAGTACAGATT
>Ga0315289_10001924_pt1 | contig 32209 bp, 20 predicted proteins | sample YL17G11_40_MG_FD_203452 | JGI IMG/M metagenome (GOLD analysis project Ga0315289, IMG submission 203452) | Sediment microbial communities from Yellowstone Lake, YNP, Wyoming, USA - YL17G11_40 | ecosystem: Environmental > Aquatic > Freshwater > Lake > Sediment | place: USA: Wyoming | collected... | reverse complement strand
AGGATAACTATCACCTGAAGATTCTCATCTACCCACACCAAATCCTTCGGGAGAATGCAATGGCCATGGGCGCGGGCGCCGACCGAATCTCCGATGGGATGCGGATGTCATTCGGCAAGCCAATAGGCACCGCAGCGCGCGTGAGCGCTGGACAAAAGATCATAATCCTGCGCGTGGCCAAAGAATTTGGGGCGCTGGCGAAAACAGCGCTACACCAAGCCACGCTCAAGCTACCTATTCCCTGCCGCATCGTCGTGAAAAAGGGCCAAGAATTACTTCAGTGAAACGGCCATCGCTGCAAGCAACTCGTAAATTATTCTCGCCGCCGCGAACGCGGTAGCTCCATCATCGTAGGCGGGGGTCACTTCTACGACATCGAAAGCACGAACGTTGAGCTCGCCCAGCTCGCGCACGAGCCCCAGCACGTCCAGCGTCGATAAACCCCCTGGTTCGGGCGTCGCCACTGCCGGTGCAAAAGCTGGGTCGAGCACATCGATATCGATTGTGAGATAAACGTTCTTTTCCCCGACTTTTTTGACAATTTCTGAGATGACCTTGCGCGGATTTTCAAGCACCTGCTCGGTGGTGTATGCTTGAATCTTGGTTGCGCGTGCAAATTCCGCCTCTTCCTTCGAACAGGACCTCACGCCCACCTGAATAAGCCGCTCATCGGGGAGAAAATCGAGCACTCGCCGCATCGCCGTGGCGTGGCAGATCTTGTCCCCCAAATATTCGTCGCGCAGGTCGCGGTGGGCGTCGAGCTGGATCAAAAAAGCATCTTTGAAATCCTGTGCAGCAAAATATGTCAGGGTATGCTCCCCGCCGAGCAAGGCAGGTATCTTTCCATCCTCTCGGATCTCCTGTAAAACCTTGCGAATGCGCTCCCCAGTCGCCGCCAAGTCAGTTGGGATGACGCTCAGGTCGCCGAGGTCCGAGATGCCAAGCTTCTCAAAAACGTCGAGCTCAGCCGACATCAAATATGTCTCCAGATTTGCGGATGCCTCGCGGATTTTTGCCGGGGCGAACTTTGTGCCCGCGCGATATGAAGAGGTGACGTCCAACGGCACCCCCAAAAAGATCACATTGGCCTTTTCGTACAGCTCGTCGAAGCCGCCAAATCCTGGACGGACAGAGATCACATGCTCCATCATTCAACCACCGTTTCAAACTGTAGTTCTCAACCGATTGATAAAAGAGCTGTGGTGCGGGGGAAAAGGATTTGAACCCTCGACTGGGTCAAAAAAAATCTCAACTTTATGCCGGACCCCGCTCCATTGTCATTCTCAAACGCGGCTCGTCGCTCGGGCTGTGGCTCCATGAAATCGAGGACTAACTCCGGATATGGATGTCGGCTATTTCGTTATAAATAAGTAAATCTAATTACATTAAAAGAGGTAATCGAAATGTCACAAAAGAACAATTCGTCCAAGGAAACAAAAGTTAACGCACGCACAAGGGCCTTGACGCATGGCGAGGATGTCGATGGAGTCGTGTGTGCCGCCTTATTCTTGAGATGTTATCCCAAGGCCATCATTAGAACCGCAAAACCAAGCACGCGGTTGGTTGGTAGGTACGATCTGGTCGTGGACCTCCCGCTCCAGCGGTCGCTCACGACATTCGTGTGGGTTGACCACCACGCGACCGGCGACGAAGGGGGCACGTGCACGATACGCGTTCACGATCCTGGGGCGCGAAGTGCTGCGGGCATACTCGCGAGGCATCTTGGGATAAAAGCCGAAGAACTTGTCGGGATCGCCGACCGTGCCGATTCTGCCAAATATCGTACACCTCCCCCGATTGGTTTGAAATCACGAGGTTACGACCCAGCGTGGGAAGTGAACGATGCGATAAAGGCAACCCAGTCGAGGAAGCGGTTTATCGAGCTCGCAAAGGTGCTGGCATTCGGGTCGATCGAGGAGCTGAAGAAGGAGTTCAATGCCGAGATTTCGCACACTCGGAGGGTGAGGCAGGGTGCTGAAAATACCGTCAAGTGGATATCGAAGCTCGTGGAGAAGAGGAAGCCCGACTCCATGATAATTCTGATGCCCCACGGCGAGAGGAGTTCAACCGCGTCGGGCCATTTGGTTTTCTCGCTCTACCCAAAGGGGATCAAAGCGTTCGCGGTCTTCTACGAGAATGGGTGCTGGCTGAGTGTGGCCACGGGGTTCGATGGTCTGGACGCGTCCGAACTCGCAAGGAGATACGGTGGTGGTGGGCATCAGAAGAGCGCGGGGGCACGGATCGGGACGAACAGATTAGGAGAGATCAAGCACGAGTTCGAGCGGGCCGGGCTTTCCACCCTCGTCGTTGACTTGAGGAAAAAAAGCCAAAGAGCGGTGCTTTGATCACCGTTCCCGTTCAGGGAACCAAAAACGCATTTATTTATGAGGACTAGGCCACTTGTGTGTCCTACTTTTCACGAAATGGCATGCAACGTAATGGCCGCCGCCAACGCCTCTGAACGCGGGCTCCTTTTCTTTACATATGGGCATCTTCGCGTAGAGACATCTAGGATGAAACCTGCAACCCGACGGAGGGTTAATCGTGCTCGGCACCTCGCCCTTCAAGATGACGCCCTTGCGCTTTCGCTTCGGGTCCGCGATTGGGGCGACAGCGAGCAACGACCGCGTATAAGGGTGGAGGGCATTTCTGTTCAGCTCCGCCTTGTCCGCGAGCTCGACCATCTTTCCTACGTACATCACTGCGATCCTATCGCTCATGTGCTCGACGATGTTCAGGTCGTGGGAAATCAGGAGATAAGTGAAGCCAAACTTGCTCTGGAGTTTGCTAAGCATGTTAAGGATGTGGGCCTGAACCGATACGTCGAGAGCCGAGGTCGGCTCATCCAAGACGACAAAGTCCGGGTTAAGGACGAGTACCCTTCCGATCGCGATCCTTTGCTGTTGCCCCCCGCTGAACTCGTGCGGGTACCTGTCTAGGTGCCGAGGCTCGAGGCCGACTTCTTCAAGTACCTTCAAGATTAGCTCCTCCTTTTTCTCCCCCTTTGCAATTTTGTGGATGTCGATTGGCCTGCTGAGTATGGTATGGATAGTCATCCTTGGGTTGAGGGACGACGATGGGTGTTGGTAGATAATCCCCATTCTTCTCCTGAGCTTCCGCATCTCCTCCTTGTTGAACTCTGTTAGGTCGTGGCCATCGAAGTAGATCTCACCGGCAGTGGGCCTTATGAGTCCTATTATCAGCTTCCCTACGGTCGTCTTTCCGCACCCGCTTTCACCGACCAGCCCGAAGACTTCCCCCCTTCGGATGTAAAAGTTCACATCGTCGACAGCATGAACCCACTTCTTTTCTCGTGCAAATATCCCTCTCTTCGTTTCAAAATATTTTTTTAGATCCCTAATTTCTATCAAGTGTTCCTTGGGAATTTTGGCATTTTTCTTAACCAATGGTTGTTTCTTCTTTGGTCGTTTAGCCATCAGCCTGGGAAATGATAAACTGGATATAAGCAGGGCCTCGGTAACTGTCATTCAAGCTGCACCTCCAGCGCCTTTGCTATACAGGTAGCAGCGCACCAAGTGTTCCTTCCCAATCTTAGTCATCTGTGGAAACTTCTTCCTGCAGATGTCCATGACGTAAGGACATCTCGGGTGGAACTTACACCCGGGCGGAGGGGTGATGAGGCTCGGGACCGTTCCGGGTATTGTCTCAAGCTCCTTCTTCTTCGACCCAACCTTCGGAACCGCCGCGAGTAGGGCTTTGGTGTACGGGTGTTTTGGGCTCCTGAACAAGGTCATGATTTCGGCTTGTTCCACTATGTTTCCAGCATACATCACTGCTACTCTATCGCACATCTCAGCTACTACCCCCAGATTGTGGGTGATGAGCAAAATGGATGTGCCGAGCCTCCGCCTTAAATCTCTCATTAGGTCCAGGATCTGCGCCTGTATGGTCACGTCTAATGCAGTAGTCGGTTCATCCGCTATAAGCAGGGAAGGATTGCCGGATATCATCATGGCGATCATTGCTCGCTGTTTCATTCCTCCGCTAAACTGATGTGGATACTCAGCAACCCTTTGCTCTGGGTCGGGTATCCTCACGAGCTTGAGCATATCTATAACTTTTTTAGGCACCTCTTCGGCGCGCATCAGGTGTTGCTCTTCGACCTGGTGAAGCTCGATCGGCTCCGCTATCTGGTAACCGATGGTGAAGACGGGGTCTAAGCAGGTATGGGGATCCTGAAATATCATCGATATTTTGGTCCCCCTTAGTTTCCTCATCTCTTCGCTGCTTTTCTTCAGCAGATCCTCGCCCTCGAAGATGATCTTCCCCTCAAAGATCTTGCCCGGAGGGCTCTGGATCAACCTCAATATCGACAGGGCTGTGACGCTTTTCCCGCAGCCCGTTTCACCGACCAGGCCAAGGATTTCTCCTTTTTTTATCTCAAAATCCACCCCATCGACTGCCTTCACCACGCCCTTCTCGAGGAAGAAATACGTCTTCAGGCCCTGCACCTTCAATAGCGTCTCTGACATCCAACTACTCCCTCAGCCTTGGGTCGAGGGCGTCCCTCAGCGCATCCCCCAAGAAATTGAACCCTAAAATTGTTATAATCATAACTATGCCTGGGAAAATAGACATCAAAGGCTTCGGCATAGGATCCCCAAGGTATTTGCTATATTGGTTCAACATTGCCCCCCAATCGGGATCCGGCGGCATTATCCCCAATCCGAGGAAACTCATAGATGAGGACAATAAGATCGCCGCTGGAAAGGTCATCGTCACCATCACTATCAACGGCGACATCGAATTAGGTAATACATAACGGCGAAGTATAGTTCTATCCTTTTCCCCGATCGCCTTCGCGGCTTCGATATATGGCTCCTCTTTGATCGCTAACGTCTGGCCACGCATGAGCCTAGCGTATCCAGCCCACCCAGTTATAGCCATTGCGAGTACTACCTTGTAGAGGCCGGGACCGAAAATGGCGACAAATGCAAGCGCGATTATCAAACCAGGCATGGCGAGCATAGCATCAACTATCCTCATTATCAAGCTATCGACCTTTCCTCCCCGGTAGCCCGCCAATAACCCTAGCGGAACGCCTATCAAAACCTCCACTGTGACGAGCAAAGCTCCTATTGCCAACGCGATCCTGGTACCATAGATTATCCTACTAAATATACATCTGCCGTCATAGTCCGTCCCCATTGGATAATTCCAACTTGGCCCCTGAAATCGGTCCTCACTAATTCCCCGTATGGGATCATGGGGGGCAATGAAACTCGCGAAAATCGCAGTAAAAACGATCACTAGCACGATAGCCAAACCAACCTTCGCCCGTATATCTCGCTTAAGATATCGAGCCGCTGGAGATTGACCTCTCCTATTTAGGCCCCTGTAGACTTTAACTACGCTCCGCTCCGCGCCAAAAACTCTTACCAGTGCTAGAAATGATATGCCAAAAACAAATATGGCCAAAGCAAATATTATCTGTTCGCCCAGCTCAAACATCATCGATCACCCATTTTCCTTGGACTCGCCCAATGGTCTTTTCATGCATTTCATTTGCCTTCCCCATACCTTATTTTTGGATTGAGATAAGCATACGTGATATCGCAGAGGAGGTTCGAGACAACCGCCAGTACCAGAAACATCAATACCCCTCCTTGAACTAGAAACCAATCTTTTGCGCCGCCCGAAGCTCCAAATGCCCCACCCCCCATAGCACTAACTAAAAGTTGCCCCATGCCGGGCCACCTGAATATAACTTCCATTATAACTGTCCCCCCAAACAAGGCGGGGAGCCGCAAGAATAGCAAGGTCGCAACTGGGATGAAAGCGTTCCTCAGCGCGTGCGTGTAGATGACTGTATTCTCCCGCAGTCCCTTCGCCCTCGCCGTCCTTATGTAATCTTGCCTGAGCACGTCTAACATGCTCGATCTGGTCATTCGGGCGAGGGAGGCCGCCTGATGTGTTGCAAGCGCGAAAGCTGGGAAAATCACCCACAGGCCATATGGCGCATAGGGGAACCATCCCAACCAGACCTGGAATATCAATAACATCATCAACCCCAGCCAGAAGAAGGGGATGGACACGCCGAAGATGGTGGTTCCCATGCACAAATAATCCACCCATGTCTTCCGCCTGAGCGCGGAGATGATTCCAATCAAAAGTCCAATCGCCAGCGCCATAATGAAGGCGGCGAACGTTAATATCAATGTGTTCGGGAGCCTCTCAAGTATCGCGCCTAAAACCGGTTGACCTTTGGTATAAGAATACCCAAGGTCTCCCCTCAAAAAGCCCTTGGGAATGAAATTAGCATCCTCGCCCTGAGCAGGGTCAGCAGGGGGCCAACCTGTCAACCACCTCAGGTATTGGATGTAGAGGGGTCTTTGAAAACCATATTGATAGCGCGTGTTTTCAACTACGTAGGTAGGTGGATCCGTCCAACCTTTCGCCGTCAGCACCTGCCTCGCCGGGTCACCTGTGAGGGGTAAAAGCATAAAGACGAAAATTGTCACCACAAAAAATATAGGGATAATCAACAGGAGCCTTCTTATTATAAATCCATACATGCCTCCCGGTACTCTCAATCGCATCCATACCCCGCGGATTAATCAAAACCACGTTAATATTAAAATTGTGGTCAGGCCCTAACGCGGACCCTCACTCTTCGACATAAGTATCTAGGTGCTTCCAGATGAAATTGGCCATGCGATGCACAGTATAACCTTTGACATTGGCCCAATAGGCCAGGAGGAACGGACGCTCGACTACTGGCAGAACAGCTGCATCCTCCATTAGAATCTTTTGGCCGTCTTGGATGGCCTTAAAAGCAATGTTATCGCTGATTGAAAACGTATTCTCCATCACCTCATCCGTATACGCGTTGCCCCACCAGAATCTGTTGGGAGTTGGCACCCGAATGGTGTCCCAGTAATACCAGAGCATGTCAGCATTGGGCCAAGACCAACCCCCGATCCACATATCGTGATTGGCCCCTGCAATTTTGCGCTCGATATCGTCAAATGCCCCCTGATTTATGTTGAGCGTGAAGTTGGCGCCAAAGACCTGTTCCCACTGCTTTTTCAACCCCTCGCATGTCTTTATATAAGGATCATAGGCTGTGGTTTCGATCCAGAGGGTGAGGCCTCCAGCGTAACCAGCTTGGGCCAGTAGGTCCCTTGCCTTATCGGGGTCGTACGGGTACATGCCCTTTACGGATGGGTCGTAGCCCCACATCAGGTCCGTGAGCGGGCCGTACGCTACCGTACCAATACCTTCCCAAGCGTAGAGAAGAATGTCATTCATATTGGTGGCATATAAGAGAGCCTGCCTAACCAGAAGGCCTTTGTTAGCGTTATCTGGGTGCATTTCGTCCCCGACCTGCAGCCACGGACTGTCATCATTTACTGGGGACGCATCGTGGCCGGGGGGAATGGGTTGCCCAGATTTTATGCCCTGCAGAATTTCTGGGGAGAGAGTGGCAACGTTGAAGCCCACATATACCATGGACGAACGCGGGCTTATTGATGTAACAACATTTGGAGTAGATCTCAACCAATCCATCAGGTCGGGACGTGGAGCAAAACCTATCATCATATCAGTATTACCTTTTTTAAACATGTCTTCTCTCGAGATGTCAGCCGGGATGATATCAATGGTTATTCCTTCGAGATACGCTGGGCCCCTATTTTTGTAAAGTGATGATCCCCACCTGTAATCTTCGTTCCTTACCAAAGTGAGCTTTTGGTCCCTCACCCATTCTTGAACCTTGAACGGACCTGTCCCGCAGAAGTGGCTCACTCCATAGTCCAGCCCATATTCTTCAGCGCAGTGGGGGCAAACGATTGCACTCGACGTCTCGGCGAACCAATCGTAGAGCCACCTATCCCAATTTTCCAAGGCTACTCTTACGGTATACTCGTCGAGCGCTTCCGCATCTTGGATGTTCCTCACGGAATCCAGGCTTACAGATATTGCCGATTGAGCCCTTTCAATGCTATACACCACTGCATCGGCGTTGAACGGTTCTCCGCAGTGGAACTTCACGTCATGCCTCAGGTGGAAGTCTATGTAGCGCCCATTAGGATCAATGTCCCACGACTCCGCCAAGCCAGGGATGTAGTTCATGTTTTCGTCGAAAGTCATAAGGGTATCATAGGTGAGGGCTATGACTTGTATCGCCCAATCGAACTTCGTACGGTGGGGGTCCAAGAAATTGGCATCCACGGATTGAACTGCATATAGCCACCCCCCTATAACGCCGAAGGACCAGCCGTCATCATCGTTTTGGAAGGATTCGGTTAGGGCCACATTACCATCCGAAACTAGCTTCACTTCGTCAAACCACGCAAAAGCTTGAGAACCTTCAGTGTCCGCAGTAGTGTAAGAATACTTGAACTTTATCTTGTACGTGCCGCTGTTGTCGAAGTAAGATGAAATATCCTTGTTCTCCACGACGTACCAGTTATCGTCGGCTGGCGGTTCTCCTAATTGATTGTCCACGTCGACTGAAGTTCCATCGGGCTTGACAATAACGATATAAATGTCCTGTTGAGTTGGGGCCCCCGCAATATAGCCCTTCTTCCACGCGTATGAAAGCTCGACAGTTGAGCCATTTTCGATAGTTATAGGAATTGTATTCTCCCAATACCCAATTCCACTTATCTGCCAATACCCTACCCCGCGCATCTTTTCGGCGTCAGGGCTGCTGATTTTTACAGAACCGCCGCTCTCATAACCTGCGCTGGCCCAAGAACCAGTCGGCGGGGGCAGGCGTTGTGCCTCTGATGGTGCTCTAGAAAGTAATACATATGCTACTACGACCACGATCAAAAGTATGATTATTATCCTGATTTTGGAGATTTTGACCATGCGACACCACTAAATTCAATTTTTACCTCATCTCTTAAATTTACCTCTTCTAAACAGTCCAAAGTACGCTACTGCAACTACCACGACGATTACAACTATTGCTGCCGCGATTATCAACAGCGGAGATCCGGATGTGCGGAGCTCTTCCTCGGTTGCACTAACAAGCTTGCCATCCTCGGTCGTGACAGTATAAACCCAGCCTCTAGTTTTGCCTCCATATCCAAGAGCTGTGACGGTGCCCGTCCCCCAACTATCGTTATAGACCGTTGCCCCGACTTCGAACATTGCACTCGCGGAAGGTGCGCGCCCATCTTGCCCGAAAATTGTAAATGTTTCGTCTTGTTTTAGGAAAGATTGGTTCTTGTCAATGACTTCGATGGATACGTCCATAGTTTTCGTTCCGGCCCCTATGTCTGGGACAGTTACAAATATGGGAATAAGGAGATTTTCTCCGGCTGCCACATCGACTTCAGTTTGGCCTACCTCTATGCTCCAACCCAAGTTCTCAGGGCTGCTGGTCTCTGAAACATCGATTGTATAGGTCGAGTCCCTTGCCCCCGTATTCTTTATCGTGAGCGGATAGAGCACTCGCGCGCTCTCAACTGTCATGCTGCTCCAGCCCAAGCTCGTATTAAACTCGTACCACGGGAACCACACGTCAACATTGGGATCTCCAACACTGGAGTCCACGAGGTAGACTTCGGGGCACCAGTAGTACAGCGCCCCGACCCCCGACGCCCAACTATTTTCATCGTATACCTCGTCGTCTTGGAATTTAATGCCGGAGTTCAAGGCGTCTAGGACAGCGTTTACGTAGGCGGGGGCGCCATAACCGCTGTAGTCGGCTTGGCACATTATTATCAGCCCTCCGCCGGCATTCACCCAATCCACGATAGCTTGGATTTCATCGGAGGAAAGCGGCCTCATGAGCTCCGCTAGCTGAAAGATGCTCAAGTTTTCTAGTAACTCCGAGGTTATCGTTCCTCCAACGTTGGTACTGACATTAAATCCGTAATCAGTTTCCAGCATGTCAAGCCATTTCGACACTTGCGAGGGGACGTGGTAAACGCCAGAGCCGGCAACGTAATACAATAGATTATCTCCCCTCGGATCGTTCCAGTTTATCAACCATCTAGCTATAAGCGGCATAACGTAATCGTTTGCTAATAGCGGATTGTCAAAATATGTGTTCCGCAGGATGGAATTAACTATAGCTACGACGCGGCCGCTACCCACCAGCGCGGCAGCACTCACCGGCGGGAACTCTCCTCGGCCGTAAAGCGTCGGCTGGGGCTCCCTAGGTGTTAGATCAACGCTATAGCCCGACTTTATCGCGGTTATGATCGGCACAGCGGGCGGGCTGACCAGAAGGTCGGGAAGACCAACCCCCAAGAAGCGAGATATCCCTGGATGGGCAATGGGATATGTAACCCCATTAAACGTTGGCATATTATATTGGAAAATGTTTACGGCCTTGAAGCTCATATTGTCAATAGCCCCTGAGTTTCCTACTACAGTTAAAGTGATTTGGTTGGTCACTTTCTCGGTCAGACCTGTGGGCACGGTCACCAAGACGTTTTTCTTAGCGTTCTCACCATTTTCAAGGCTGATCCTGTTCGAGGAAATCGAAGGGTTCCATCCTAGCTCGCCCTCGACCGTGATGGTGTAATTATCTGGCTCGGTTCCGATGTTCACTATCGTCGCCTCGAAGGTCAGAACTTGGCCAACATTACCTAGCAGCGCCTTGGGCGAAACCCTCACAGAGACATCATAGTCCTCCTCCATGATGAGCGAGCATGTGCTGACGAGGCCGATCTCGGTTTTACCCGTCGCAGCTTGGTAAGCGCTCCCGATTGCTGTTGTGCCATCGATAACAGCGATCGGCTTATAATTAGTCGCGTCCCATTTCGAATTATCATCCACCACCTGATCGTCTTGGAAGTAAAAGCCGGTGCCAAGCGCTCGGAGGATCTTATTTTGGACTTTGGAGTAGCTACCACCTTTGCCCTCTGCAGTCACATAATCGGAACCTTCCATGATGAGCAACCCCCCACCACCCTCAACGAAGCTCTTGATGGCCTGAACTTCTGCATCCCCCAAGAGCGTTGGGTCTCCACCCGTTCCATCATCGCCGAGCTGAAGCTGGGGTATGACCAAGATATCGTATGATGCCAACAAGCTCGAGGTTATATAATTATCTGGCGCCGTTTTGCCCCTCGCCGTGACAGAGTAACCTAGGTTCCCAAGCGCGGCGATGAGTTGGGAACACGTAGAGGCGGTTTCGTAAACATCATGTCCCTCGTACCAGAGCACTTTCGTCGCTCCCGGCTTCATCCACTGGAACGCCTTGGCAAGGAGTACGTCCAAGTATGGATCTGGATTATCAGGATCGTTCCAGTTGTTGTTAGAGCAAGTTGCGGCCATTCCTGTAGCGACAACCGCACCTGCACCCGTCCTGATGGCGGCCATAAACGGTGGAGAACTCTTGTAAAACTTTAGAGGTGGCTGTCCCGATATATCGTTGTTATATGTGGTGGCCGTCCCTGAAACGATGATGATTCTATTTTCTCCACCCTGCGCGTTTGATGGGGTTATTAAAACTAACGATAAAAATAATGAGAAACACGCTGATGCTGTCAAAACTTTTTTCGCAAGCAAGTTAAGCCTCCGCCAACCTTTTTATAAAGGGGCATATTTTAGTTATAAGGGTTTCGTCAAGGTTGGAGGTCTGTTTAAACGTCAAATCCTCGGAAGACGATCGGAATATCTGTCGTCTTGTGGCCGGTACGAAGGCACTCAAAGGATGGCGCACGAGTGGATTGATGATAAAGAAGGTCAAAAAAATGAGTTCAAAGTCCAAAGTTTCCATTTCAGTGTGTTTGTTGCTGGCAGTCTCCATCTGCATCTGCGCGCAGGCCCCCAGCGTGCATTCGTGGGACTGGGACGCCCATCGATTCATTGAAACTGAGGCCGAGGCTGTCCTTTCCAAGGTTGATCCATTATTGGATGATTTCCTCTCCACATATCATAGCTATATTTACAGTTGGTGTGTCATGCCTGATCAAGATAAGAGTTTCATGCCAGATGGCAGTGGAGCAAGTGGCTGGCACTATTTGGATGCGGATAATCACGGTTACGATCCATTGCCATACCAGGGACAATATGATGGCGATTTGCCTTGGGCCATGAAATTGATATTTGACAATATAGTTCAGTATTTGAAAGATGAAAACTGGGTCACGGCCGCGCAGCTGATGGGCGCGATATGCCATTTCACTGGTGACGCTACAAACCCCCTCCATTCGACATACGATTACAATCCTGGCGGTAGTGGACACTGGGCATACGAGGGTGCAGTAGACAGTCATATCGACGAGATATCAATTCCCGATAATTACGTGCCTCAGTATCTCGACAACATCGTTAATGCAGCTTTGGTGACGCTTGCCGGGAGCTTCGATTTCACGGACGAGGATCCCAATGGAGGCGTTAACATAGGCGACGGCACCAGTTGGAACGACACGATAAAAAGTATATCCGAGAACAGGATAAGGGCAGGCGTCCAGTTCACGGCAAACGTCTGGTACACCGCGTTCGTTCAAGCAGGAATACTTGATCAGCCTCCGTCCCAGACGCCGTCTGCCACTCCAACAGATTATACGCCTTACATAGTTGGTGGAGTCTTGGCGATAGTGGTAATTAGCATTGTACTTGTGCTCCACATGAGAAGACGTTAGATCGAATTTTGCCTTAATTGGTTGTGGCTACATCATACGCACATTTTCTTCGGGCGACGCAAGGGTTTCGCCACTAAAATCCAGATAAAGTTCCTATTGCTACAGATAGGCAAATGAGAGCTAACCCGAAAATAAGTATGAGCAAGCCTTGCCTCCACTGAACTCTTCGATGTTCGAGAAAAATCTCAGCGTGGCGATCCGAGTCTTTTGTCGAATGACCACGCCACTCCCTAAGCGCGGGTTTAGAGAATCCAGCCGCGATGAACCCCCCAATCCCCATTATTATAGCGCCAACGATGAAGAGCAGGTCCACAAAACTCTTCATCCCGCCATATTTGAGCGATACCATAAGGAGAGATGCGACAACTGCGATGAATGCGATAATAAAATAGCTTAGCGTCCTCATTGAAAAACACCCTGGGCCACATTGCTTCAAGTACTCTTTCAAGAGGGGATATAAGTTTTTTATTTTTCACGGAATTAATTGGGTTCATGGCCTCATCAAGCGCGCATTTTCTGTGGGCTGATACGTGATTGGTTTCCACGGGCGGCGCGCAAAGGCTTTATTCATTTCTGCCTTGCCGTATTGCAAGGGGCTGTATATGGCAATCTCAGGTTCTAAAATAGTTATCCTCTCACTTGCTTTTGCAATCGTTCTGTCACTGACTATGTCAACAGTAACGGCGGTTGTATTTTCGGGGAGGGAAAACGCTGCTGAAAATGTTGATGATCCCCCGACAACACCTTATGAACACGTCATCCTCATTGTGATTGATGGCGTGAGGCCCGACGTACTTGTTGGGGCGGACACTCCCAACATTGATGACCTCGCGGCCAGTGGTTCTTTCACTTGGAATGCTTGGACGGTTACACCTTCGGTGACGCTCTCCGCCATTCCTTCGATCTTTACTGGGGCGACGCCAGATGTTCACGGGGTCACCGACTGGGACGGCGAGATACACGCCGAAACTATTGTGGAGGTTTTCGAGGAGGCGGGCCTGCCCTGCGCGATCGTTGGTCAAGATCCAATCCTGGGTGGGTATTCAGCCACTTACTGTACGGGCTACTACCCTACCTCTGATCCTGCTGAGGACTTCATGAGCATAGCGATTGACCTGCTTCGGGAGAACGATTTCTACTTCATAGCCATTTACGACCCAGTGCCGGACGAGATGGGGCACTCGTACGGGAGCGGTAGCCCCCAGTACCGTGAGGCGATCGAATATGAAGATTATCAAATAGGGCGATTGGTGGAGAATTTGAAGGAACTCGGAGTTTATGAAAATACCTTGATCGTGATTACCCCGGATCATGGTATGACGGGTCGCTCGCACAGTGGCGGCTACGAAACAGACATGCGCATCTTCTCCGTCTGGCACGGCCCCGGGGTAAAGCAAGGATACGAGATGGCGGACTCGGTTCACATCCCGGCTTACGGAAACTACGGTGAAACCTACGTCGCGCACCGTATCATAGACCTCGCTCCCACAATTACAGAGCTCGTGGGAGTGCGGCCCCCTGAAAATTCTGAGGGAGAAATCATCGGGCAAATATTCCAGAGCGAAGTCCTCACTGATGAGGTCTCCCCCGACGAAGGGAACTGGCCGTTTATCGCTGGGATCTTTGGAGTAGTGTTAACCGCTATTGTGGTTGTATTCTACATGAGAAGACGTTGAGACTCAAGTGCGCATTTTCCGAGTTCTGAAAACGGGCAGATTAGTGTGCGTAGTGGTTTGACGATTATTTTACTAGTAAATTTATGGGAGCTCTTCCAAGCCCATGAGAATTTTCCCGTCTAGATTGTGGCGGCCATCGAACTTTCAGACAAAAGTCTTAAATCAAGTCTGTTTAATTTCACTAGGAGTGAAAAAATGAGAAAAAGCATCATCTGGTTTTCCCTACTCCTCGTAGCTTTTGTCGTCCCAACATGCTTTAACATAACTCCCGCATCCGCCCAAGTCGTTGACTCGCCGCAGGGCATCCACCTAACTTGGCAAAGTGATGATACCGCCCACACCATCACGATAACGTGGAAAACCGTGATGGAAAATGCAGGGGATGTCGTGCGTTACGGCCCAAGTTCTAGAGATTACGGACTCTCCGTGAGCGGGAGCCACCACACCTACTCAGGTGCCGGAGGCTACATTCACGATGTCGAATTAACAGGGCTATCGCCTGACACGACCTATTACTTCATCTGCGGCGGGGAGAACGGGGGCTGGAGCGAGGAGCGGAGCTTTCGAACGGCGCCAGAAACCTCAACGAATATCAGATTTGTCGCGGGAGGTGATACAAGGTCGGGCGCTAGTGACTGGCCTTTGGGGCGAGATAGCATATCGCGCACGATGGCGAAGTTTAACCCATCATTCGTCCTTTTCGATGGTGATTTCGCATACAACTGGAATCTCCAAACTGAGTGGGATAACTGGTTTGCTGCAGCGCAGGAGTACTGGGTAGACAACAATGGTTTAACCATACCGATCATTCCGTGCATCGGAAATCATGAGGTCTATTATCCACAGCCATCGAATTACGACCCAGAAACACAGGCAACAAATTATTACGGGCAGTTTTCTCTCCCAGGCAACGAGCGATGGTACTCGCTCGACTGGGGACCAGATCTGCACATAATAGTGCTCGACAGCGAAATACGTAGCATGTCGTCGGCTTGGGACGAACAACTTTCATGGTTGGAGGACGATCTAGCCGCGCACGCATCCTGTAGGTGGAAGATAGCAATGTATCACGAGCCATCATTTACTAAATCACGTCATTATTCGAATAGTTTAACTCGGGAGGACTGGGTTCCATTGTTTGACCTTTATCATGTCGATTTAGTGATCAGCGGTCATAACCATTGTTACGAAAGAACAGATCCGATAAACTACACTGAGTCAAAAGAGAATGTTATGTCATCTCCCGCAGAGGGAACCATTTATGTAACCGCCGGTGCAGGGGGAGCACCGCTGTATTCTGATAATCGTCAAGATTGGTGGACTGGTTACGGGCCGGTGGCAAAGTACAGCTTTGTAGTGGTAGATATATTCGATAACGGCACCCTTCATTTACAGGCCGTGGGCACTGATGGAGAGACTTTTGATGAGTATTACATCTATAAACAAGATGTCGGTGTGTCGATTTCGCCACAAGAATACAATGGGTCGCCTGGGGAGAACATCACATTCACCGTCACGGTAACGAACACGGGCCAAATGGCGGACAACTACGATCTAACGATTACCGATGATGCTGGGTGGGGGGCGACGCTCGGGGAGAATCGGTTCGAGAACGTTGCGCCGGGGGAGAGCCAGGAGACGACAGTAAGCGTCACCGTTCCAAGCGGCTCAGCCGATGGCGCCTCCACGACGATAACCGTCACCGCGATCTCCCAAACCAATCCGATTGTCGAGAGTTTTGCCACGTGTAGGGCGGCAGTGGCGACAGGTGTAGCCCCGTGGGTGTACGTGGGGATTGTAATTGTCATCGTGGTGATAATTTCCGTGGTTTTGATAATCAGACCGTTCTAAATTGTTGCCGTCCGACAATCTTACATATTTATATAACCCAAATCATCAACGAGTATAGGTGCTTGGAGGCATTAAATGAGGAGGAAATTCGGAGTCCTGTCGTCGATTCTGATAGTGGCTTCTCTACTCGCACTTGTGTTCGTTTTCGCCAGCTCAACTGAAGTTGCCGTGGCTACCGGTGAAGACACATCTTCCTTGTTTGTCTTTATAGACAGCGGCCCAAACATGACGCCAATTAATAACGCATCTCCTGCTCCTGACGTTTGGTACGACAGCTACGCGCCAATCATGATTGGCGAGGAACTCGCCGATGGTGGCAAGGTGGTTTCGGGCGGCATTATGTATGGCCTTCGGGGAACTGTCGATATGGCACAGTATTATTTCCGGGAGGGTGAGATGGATAACTTATTCAACTGTATTTTCAAATGGCTGAAGCCTGGCGCTGAGAACGTGCTCTGGTATGAAGGGGCCCCCATTTACATCAGGAATAAAATATCCCAATCATCTACAGATGGGAGCGATCCTGGATGCATGGCGTTCGCTGACGCCCTCAGGGGAAACTTTGGCTACACAATGGACTACAGTGCTGCCCCTATAACGACCGAGTTGCTTGCATCTTATGATGTTTTTGTCTTGCCTCATCTACAGGAGTATCTATCAGATAGTGAGATAGATAACATAGCAACCTGGTTGCGGGGCGGAGGTGGGCTTGTGCTCCTTGATATGTCTGACTATGCCTTGGCTTCTTGGGGTATTCCTGTTGTCTTCATGAACAATGAAATATTAGAAGCGCTTGGAGCAACGCACAGGTTCCAGCACGATCAAATAAATGTTGACGGGATTTTTCACTTCTACGCGCGGGTCGATGAAACCACGCCGATCGGAGCGTGCTATGGGGCGTCAGAAATATACGTGTCCAGCGTCTGCAGTTTGCGGCGCTCGGGGCGCTCGGTTTCAGTTACCTTCCAGCTCGAGCACAAGAGCGGCCTGCCAGGGGATACCTTGGAATATCTAGTCACCGTCCAAAATGGGGGTAATGATTCTGAAACCTTTGCATTGGAGCCAAGCGATACCGCAGGCTGGACATTGCAAATCGAGCCCTCGGAGATGACACTCGATAACGTTGGGTCGGATACCGCCGCGGGTACTGCCATACTGAGAGTCACCATCCCAGGAGGCGCATCCCTCGGCACCGATGATGTGATAACCGTCACCGCGACATCTGCAGATTCGGTTGTAACGCACAGCGCCAGCTGCTATGCGCACGCGGCCCGTGTAATCGCACCGACCGATGATGCGTACGTGGACACAGCGCAGCCTGATTCCTATTTTGGTAGTCTCGTCAAGATGTACGTCGGAACATACCAGTCGAATTGGGATAACGCGTTCCTGAAGTTTGACCTGTCTTCGATCCCGGCTGACGCGACGATTCAAGAGGTCAAGCTTTATCTCTGGTGCTATAAGGTGTATGCTGGTACGGGAGTGCGGGTCCACCCTGTGGACGACGATGACTGGAACGAGGAGACCATAACATGGAACACCGCACCATCGTTCGATAATGAGGACATCATTGACAACAGTTACGTAGGCATCCCCAATAGGGTGTATTCATGGGATGTCACCAACTTTGCGGTCGAGCAGTTCGCGGGCGATAAAATCGTGAGCTTGGCCCTGACTCCGCCACCGTCGACCCCTGTAAGTCACAACGCCTCGTTCTGCGCGAAGGAGAATATGGACTTCGTCCCATACATTGCGGTCGCCTACACCACGCCTTCGGGCATATCCATATTGATAGTCGTGGGGGTCGTGGTCGTCATCGTGGCGATATTGGGTGTGGTCTTGGTAGTCGTCAAGCCCTTCTGATTTTACACCCAAATATTTAATATAGATACAGAACTGACATAAAATTGAGAAAGGTTGGATGTCAGGGGGGATGTGGCATGAATTCTGGCATGCGGTCCGGGATAAGATTGCTCATAGCCTTCATGTCACTGGCTTTTGTATTTTCGGTCTTTTTAGTGTCTACACCTTCGCCCGTGGTTGCGGACTCAGCAAACTGGACGTACATCCTAAAGAGTGGCAGTACTCCAAATATTAATATGTGGGATCCAGAGCCTTGGGTTTGGTATACAAGCGGTCAGGCACCGGCCATGGCCGCGTGTACGGCGGGGAACGGCAGAGTCGTCGCGCTTAGTGCGGGGTGGGCAATTCGCAACGGAGCAAACTACGTCCAACCAAGTAATATAGAAGAGTTGCTGGATGTGACATTTAGGTGGCTAGCCTCGCCAACCGGCGCCAAGGCGCGGTCTCTAATCAAAATATTGTGGTACGAGGGTTACGGCGTTTTCGACCAAAATTACAAGTCGAGCTGCACTGAGCTTGTTACGTGGCTTGTAAATAAGGGATACGATACCAATAACATCGTGGTAACTGAGGATCCAATCGCACTGATTAGCCTCGACCAATACGACATCTTGATGCTGCCTCAACTGCAACTCGGGCTGGAGGCGCTTGGCGGTGAGAACCGGTTGATACCGACCGCGGATTACACAGCAATGAGTAATTTCGTGAAAGTATCGGGGAAGGGGCTTTTGGTGCTGGAGGGGGGCGATTATTCCGGTTCTGGCCCAACTGGTCATAATTATTACAGAGTATCAGGCGCGCTCGTAAATAACATCGAGACCGGCATGTACTTCCAACCAGACCAAATAAGAGACGGGAGTAATTACAAGATAAGCTTCAATGTTCTGGCTGGGCATTGGATTGGAGACACTTATCGTAGCGAGTATGGGACCACCTGCGTTATATCTACCGCTTGTTCCCTGACGACGACACCAGAACCATCCCGTGCAGGTATAGCAGTTGATCTCTCCGAATCGTTTAAATACGGGGCACCTGGAGAGACCCTCAGCTACACGGTAACGGTTGTGAATGGCGGGACTGTCACTGACAGTTACACCTTGAGTGCTACTAGTTCCATCTGGGGCACCGCCGAGCTCTCGACATATAGATTAACAAATGTTGCACCAGGGATATCGTGCACCGTTTCCCTGACCATCACGATTCCCACTAGCAAAAGTCGAGCCGCTCCTCCTTCTCCGACAGTTATAACAGTGACGGCCACTTCGGACTTCAATTCTAGCGTAAAGAGATCCATCAAGGGCAGTGCACATGTCGCTCCGCTACCAGTGAATCCCCAGTTGGGTAGTTGGAAGCTTGTGCAGAACTCGCCTAGATTAATGAATTACGGCACCGGTGTATGGGCTGCTGGCGAGAATATTTACATCTTGAACAATTACACAAGTATCTACGGTACTCCCAGTGACGTTACCACTTATACTAAGGGTGAATACTTCATGTGCTACAACACTAGCACTGGTTATTGGTATGATTTAGCTTATCCTAAGATCACTCTCAAGAACGCCGCACACAATATGTGCTGGGATCATGGCAACTACATCTATGCGGTCCCCGGTGGCGCTTATTCAGATGCGCAGAGGAAAGTGGTTTATTTGTTCTGTCGCTACAACATCGCAACCAACACTTGGGAATTCCTCCCGAGGACGCCAATGTGGCAGGGGCCTGGGGACTCTTTGGTTTGGGTCCAAAGCGGTGCAAACGAGTACATCTACGCGTGGCTCGGCACCACCAGCAACGGTGGCGGGGGTGGTATGGCGGCGGAACTATGGCGCTTCAATATCTCAACAATGAGTTGGGATAGTAATTTCTTGAAGCATGTAAGGGGATACACGGCGTATGGCCAGGTTGCTGATTCAGAACAAAGGGATAACGGCTACGGTGCGGACGATGGCTGTAACTTGGTGTGGACTGGTGGCGATAACATTTACTTCACTCCCGGCTCATACAACGAGACCCTACCCAAAGATCAGGAGAGAATATTCCTGCGCTACAGCATCCAAGGCAATACATTTACGCCATTGGCAAGTCCGCCCGATACTGGTAATGGCGGTATCGACGACTGTGGCTCGATGGTCTACCCTGGCAGTGGCGACTACATTTATGTCATAAAGGGAGGAGACGATGCCCCCCAAGGCGGTGGCAGCACGCCAAGCGTCATCTTCTGGCGGTATAAGATTTCCAACAACATTTGGGAGACCTTGACCCCTCTATCGTACGGTGTCGGTGATGTGAACGGCTGCAGGATCGGTTACGCCGGCGGCGGGAAAATCTATTATTGGGTTGGCCCGAACAACGCGGTCTCTGGGGGAAGCAGTAACAGGGGTTTGTACGTTTACGGTACAGAGGCCGCGGGTGTCGATGTCTCAGCCCCACAAAGCGAGAATAGCGCCGCGAGCGGGAAGATCGTCACCTTCAATGTCACGGTAAAGAACACCGGTACCGTTTCGGACACTTTTGATTTGACTGTGAGCGATAACGCTGTTCCTACCTGGTCGCCCAGCATCTTGCCAACTTCTATCACGCTGGGGGCTGGAGCCTCGGGCATCGCGACGCTGAGCGTCACCATACCTGCGGGCACGGCCGATGGCGCGAGCGACAGAATAACCGTGACCGCCACCTCACAAGCTGATACTTCGGTGAAGGATAACGTGAGCTGCATCGCGCGCTGTGAAAACCCTCCCGGCGTCGAGGTCTATATTTCACCCAGCTCCAAGAGCGGCCAGCCCGGAAGTACACTCACCTACACGGTGACTGTGAAAAACACTAGCGTTACGCCGTCCTCGACCACATATTCCCTGACTACCGCCGATAATGCGTCCCCTAGCTGGAGTCGGACTATTTCCCCCACATCGCTCACAGTTCCAGCTGGAGAAAATAGGACGGCAACGCTGAGCGTCACAATACACAGCAGCGCGCAGAACGGCGCAAGTGACACCGTGCGCGTCACCGCGACTGGAGGGGGGGTAAGCGCTCAGAACAGCTGTATAGCCACAGTCAGCTCCCGCGGAGTAGAGGTATCCATTTCACCCACCGACAATATCGGCCTGCTAGGAAGTACCCTCACATTCACAGTAACTGTGACAAACACTGGTATCGTTTCGGCCACCTACACGCTCGGGAGCACGGATAACGCGGGCTGGAATCGGACTATTTCCCCAACACCGCTCACAGTTCCAGTTGGAGAAAATAGGACGGCAACGCTGAGCGTCACAATACCAAGCAGCGCGGCGGAGGGTATGAGCGACAGAGTAACTGTCACCGCTACATCACAATCTGATGCTACGATGAAGGATAACGCGAGTTGTGTGGTTCGGGCCATCGAGCGCATCCGCCGAGAAGTTTTGGTGGCAATCTCCCCAAGTTCCCAGAGCGGAGATCATGGGGCGTCGCTCACCTACACGGTCACGGTCACGAACACGGGCAACGTCACGGACGATTATAACCTGAGCAAGACAGACAACCGCGGTTGGAACCTGACGCTCCCCTCGTCGGTCGCGGCTGTCACCCCGGGTGAGGATAGGCGAGTCACGCTCACCGTTGAGATCCCAGATAACGCGGCAAATGGCGACTCGTCGACGATAACAGTCACCGCCACCTCCAGCGAGAACACGGAGGTCGAGGACAGCGCGAGCTGCACAGCCTATTATGTCGAATTTGTAGCGGATGTTACATCTCTGACGATTTCTCCGTCGAGATTCCCCCTTTTCCCAGGCTATTCTTGGCAGGTCCAATCCCTGACAGCCACGCTGAGGGCTGGCAACAACCCGCTCGCAAACAAGACAATCACTTGGTCAGCGACAGCTGGAAGCGTCAGCCTATCGAGCGGTACAACCGACGCGTTTGGGCAAGTTTCTATAGTCTATACGGCCCCGGCGGTTACCGACAATACCCCACAGGTGACGATCACGGCGTCCTTCGATGGCGATAATCTATACCAGGCGAGCAGCGGGACTTCGTTGGGGATACCTGCCGTCCGGATTATCGTAACTATCTCTCCTGCTGGAGGTACCGTCGTCGTCTACGTCATCGAACTTGACGTCACGGTGAATTTATTGGTAGTACCGCAGAATGCCCTCTCTGAAAGCACGGACATTACCGTGTCGCAAGCGCCCAGCGAGAGCATCTCCAATTACAAGATGGCGAGCCACATCTTCAACGTCGGGCCGAGCGGGACGACATTCGCCCACTCGTCTACCATCACCCTGCCCTACGATGAGAGCGAGCTCCCGGTCGGGGTGGGCGAGGGTGACTTGGCCATATATCGTCGCACCAGCGCGGGAGGCAGTTGGGAGCGTGTCGGTGGGATTGTGAACACAACGGCGAATACGGTTTCCGTGCCGATCGATCATTTGAGCGAGTACGCGGTGATGTCGGGCCTTGGCGGAGGCGGGCTGCCGTTGTTCACGATTGGAGTCATCGTTGCAGTAATACTGATCATCGCAGTAATCGCCATTTTTATAAGGCGGAGATAGAGCGAAGTATCGGGTAGTCAGTCAAGATTGTGTGTCCAAAATAACAAATTTTCTTACTCCAGGTTCCTTCGCCTGCGCATTCGCCAATTCGATAAGCGTATATCTTATATAACTAAAAAATATAGATGAACATGAGACCGTGGGGGCAATAAAATGGGGAAGACTAAACGCCTTGGCGCCGTTATGCTGCCGGCTTTGGCAATCGCGTTGTTTGTGGCGTTTTTGTTAGTGGTTACCCCGGCGAAGCCCGTCAGGGCGAGCACTACATCATTTGAAAATTTCATAGCAACGGATGATGCTGAGATTCAATCGGGTAACCCAACCGCCACAAGCTTTGGTACTACATATAACATATACAATGGATACAGGATTCTTGAGAATGGGAAAATCAGGATCTACCTAAAGTTCGACCTAAGCAAAATTGCATCAAGCGCGACAATAAATAGCGCCGTTCTAAAGCTTATAAGCAAGTATGGTCCTTCGAGAGAACCTGGTTTTACCGATACGCGTCATTGGGTCGACGCCCTCCCCGTAACTAATGATAGCTGGTCGGAGAGCACGATCGCGTGGGACACCGCACCGTCGCCAGACCTCGGTACTATCCTCGACAGCGACTACTTCCAGGCTGACGGTTTTCTTATAGGTAGCACCGACCGCGGTCAAAATAGTACTACTGGTCAGTATGCATGGTACACTTGGGATGTCAAATCTTTTGTTGCGAGCCAGATCGCAAGTGGAGATGGCATAATCACAATATGTTTGAAGAGGCACGATGTCGAGGACGCGGACGAATCATATGGGTGGTTCTACTCGAAGGATTCCGGGGTCGGCTACGATGACTGGTTGCCACGCATAGAAGTGAGCTGGAAGTCTGATGTGGCAGTAAGCATTACACCCGAAACTCATACCTTCACAACGCCCGGATCAACGTTTAATTACACGGTAACAGTGAAAAATGACACAGGTGCCCAAGCCAATTTCAACCTCACCGTTGAAAACAAGTGGGTTACGAGTATCCCCAGCACCACGGGTAATATCCCCCCTGGCGGCACGGCGGACGTCACTTTGACTGTTAAATGCCCAATCGCTTTCGGCTATCAGGATACAATAACAGTTACAGCCACCTGTATAGGGCACCCGGAGTTCACCGCCAGCGATACATGCACCGCAGTTGCCCCGTCACTTATTACTGAAGCCGATGCCTACGTGATCAAGCAGAGCCCGAACACGAACGTTGGCTACGCAAAAACTGTGACAGTAGGCACTGAAAATTCTGGGGGGACTATGCAGGACTGCAGGGGATACTGGAAGTTGAACCTCAGTGATATACCAAACGGTGCGACCATCGATAACGCCTACTTTGAAGTTTACACAATCTATGGTGGCGAAAATGGGGGATATAATACTGGAAACCCTGCAGTAGACTATGGTGATGCCACGCTCACCGTCACCCTAAAAGAGGTCACCGATGACTGGGACGAGGCCTCGATAACCTGGAATAACAAACCGGATATGGGAATCTCCCTCGGCAGCGTGGTGGTTCCCCCCACAAACGCTCGATGGTACTCCTGGAACGTCACTTCATTCGTTGCGAGCCAGTTCTCAAGTGAATATAACGCGGTCAGCTTTGGCATGGTTTCGGAAAGCGAAGGGATAAATGCGTTCGTGCCGTGGACGGCCAAGGACGACCCAGATCATTGGGAGGGTCAACAATCCCAGTTAATCATACAGTACACGCCACCACCTGGCGGTGTCAATGTGAGTATCTCTCCCCTCTCTAAGCGCGGCCAGCCCGGAAGTACACTCACCTACACGGTGACTGTGAAAAACACGGGCGGCGGTTCGGACACTTATGCCTTGGCAGCGAGCGATAGTGCTGGCTGGTCGCCCAGCATCTCGCCGACCTCGACTGGGTCTCTTTTACCAAGCGCACAGTTCACCGCGACGCTGAGCGTCCCAATACCCAGCGACGCGCAGAACGGCGCAAGTCACACCGTGCGCGTCACCGCGACTGGGGCGGAGGCAAGCGCTGAGAACAGCTGTATAGCAATAGCCGACACTTCCTCCCGCGGAATAGAGGTATCCATTTTACCCATCTCCAATAGCGGCCGGATAGGAAATACCCTCACATTCACAGTAACTGTGAAAAACACTGGTAACGTTTCGGACACCTATAGCTTGGCCAGGAGCGATAGTGCTAGCTGGTCGCCCAGCCTCTCCAAGACCTCGACTGGGTCTCTTTTACCCGACGCATCGGGCACCGCGACGCTGAGCGTCACCATACCCCCGGGCACGGCCGATGGCACGAGCGACAAAATAACTGTCACCGCTACCTCGACCGGGGATTCTGCGGTGAAGGATAACGCGAGTTGTATGGTTTTGGCCATCTCGACGTCCACCCCAAACGTTTGGGTGTCGATTTCTCCAATTTCCAAGAGCGGAGCTCCCGGGGCGTCGCTCACCTACACGGTCACGGTCACGAACACGGGTAACGTCATGGACGATTATACCCTGAGCAAGACAGACACCAGCAGTTGGAACTTGACGCTCCCCTCGTCGGTCGCGGATGTCTCTCTGAGTGAGGATAGGCAAGTCACGCTCACCGTCGAAATCCCAGATAACGCGGCAAATGGCGACTCGTCGACGATAACCGTCACCGCCACCTCTAGCGAGAACACGGAGGTCGAGTACAGCGCGAGCTGCACAGCCCGCTGTGTCGAAATTGTACCGAGTGTTACATCTATGACTGTTTCCCCGTCGAGATTCGCCCTTTACCCTGGCTATTCTGGGCAGGTCCAATCCCTGACGGCCACGCTGAGGGACAACGCCAACAACCCGCTCGCAAACAAGACAATCACTTGGTCAGCGGCATCGGTCAGCGTCAACCCATCGAGCGGCACAACAGACGCGTTGGGTCAAGTTTATGTAGTCTATACGGCCCCGGCGGTTACCGACGAGAACTCTCAGGTAACGATCACAGCGTCCTTCGCTGGCGATAATCTATACCAGGCGAGCAGCGAGAATTCGTTGGGGATACCTGCCACCCAAGTTACCAAACTTATCCTCGCTGATAATGGAGGTACCGTCGTCGTCCCTGTTATCGGAACTGACGTGAATCTATTGGTAGTGCCGCCGAATGCCCTATCCGCAGACACGACCTTTACCGTGTCGCAAGCGCCCAGCGAGAGCATCTCCAGTTACAAGATAGCGGGTCACATCTTCAACATCGGGCCGAGCGGGACGACCTTCACCACCGCCTCGACGCTCACCCTGCCGTACGATGAAACCGAGCTCCCGATTGGGGCGAGCGAGGGTGACTTGGCCATATACCGTCGTACCAGTGGAGGTGGTTGGGAGCTTGTCGGTGGGATTGTGAACACAACGGCGAATACGGTTTCCGTGCAGATCGATCATCTGAGCGATTACGCGGTGATGGCGAGCACTGGAGGGGTAGTTGATGGAGGCGGGCTGCCGTTGCTCCCGATCGGGGTCATCGTCGCAGTAATACTCATCATCGCAGTAATCGCCGTTTTTATAAGGCGGAGATAAAGCAAGAGAATACCAAGTCAGTCAAATTTTTCTTTATTAATGAAGAGCATTACAGCCTCATCGGTCTATTGCCCGCGACACCCCATCGCGCCAGCTGCCGTGCTTTAAAAAGCCCGATATCGGGTACGAAACCCATAGTTTTATCTTTGCCCCAAGCGAAAATAATCATAGGTGAGGAAATTGAGGACTGGGGGTATTAAGCGCGGTTCGATGGCACTGGCGATATGCCTGATGTTCTCACTGGTTTTCCTAGTCCAAGTCATGCAAGCCCCCACCGCGCGTTCGTGGGGCTGGACCACCCATTATTCCATTGAAACTAAGGCCGAACTTTGCTTTTCCAATGATCCATCCTTATCTAGTATATCTAATTTCTTATCCACATACCATAGCTATCTTTACAGTTGGTGTACCTACCCCGATTCGAATAAGAGTTTCATGCCGGATGGCAGTGGAGAAGCTGACTGGCACTATTTGGATGCATATAGTTACGATCCATTGCCATATCAAGGACAATACGATGGCCAGTTGCCTTGGGCCATGAAATGGATATTCGACGATATAGTTTATTATCTGCAAGAGGAAGACTGGGTCACGGCCGCGCAGCTTATGGGCGCCATATGCCATTTCGCTGCCGACGCTTCATGCCCCTTCCACGCAACGTGGCATTTCAATCCAGGCGGTAGTGGACACTCCGCATACGAGGACGCAGTAAACAGTCATATTGGCGAGATGTCAATTCCCACTAATTACGTGCCCCAATATCTCGACGACATCACCAATGCAGCTTTGGTGACGCTTGCAGGGAGCTTCGACTTCACGGACGAGGATCCCAATGGAGGCGTTAACATAGACGGGGGCACCATCTGGAACGACACGATAAAGAGTATATCTGAGAACAGGGTGAGGGCAGGCGTCCAGTTCACGGTAAACGTCTGGTACACGGCGATGGTTCAGGCGGGCTTGGCGGGCCTAACATCCTCCGTTGATGCAATAACGCCCTACTGGGCAAATTCAATTCCATTCACGATCACTGCTACTGCGAGCGAGAACCCGCAGAGCGTTTCGATTTACTATCGCTACTCAACTAACAATTCAAGCTGGGGTGGGTGGACATTTTTTGAGAACGATTACTCGTCCCCGTACTCGTGGTCGTTCACGGCTCCCCAAGGCGATGGATACTACGAATTTTACTCTATCGCAAGGAAAGGTGACGATGTGGAGTCGCCCCCGGCTGTTGCGGATGCGACGTGCGGATTGGACAGGGTTTTACCCGCCTCGTCCGTAAATGCGATCTCCGCGTATTGGCAGACCTCGGTCCCGTTCGACATAACCGTCACGGCATCTGATGCCACGAGCGGGGTTAAAAGTGTCTTGCTCTACTACCGCCGCTCGGGTGATAACGTAAATTGGAATAGCTGGGCTCTCTACGGAACCGGCACCACGAGTCCGTACTCGTGGTCGTTCACCGCCCCATCCGGCAACGGCTACTACGAGTTCTATTCGATGGCGGTGGACATGGCAAACGGTGTTGAACAAGCTCCAACAGTGGCCGACGCCAGGTGCGGCGTGGATAGCATCCCCCCAGTGGCCCCCGCCAAGATCTCACCCGCCGACGGGGCGGGGGTGAACGACAATACCCCCACGTTCACGTGGTCCGCTGCGACTGATGGTTTGAGCGGCATAGCAAAGTATGAGCTTTGGGTGGACGATAGTCCCGACTTTTCCCCGCCCGAGATCCTCGAAAACACGACCGACAATGCGACCACCAGCTACACCCCAACGACCGAACTCGTGAATGGAAATTATTCATGGCGTGTGCGAGCTTGGGATCAAGCCGGTAACCCAAGCCCGTTCGAACAATCTTGGATATTTACAATTAGCACTACCCCATCGGTCGTTCGCAGGGGAGTTAAAGTATCGATCTCCCCGAGCTCTCGGGAGAACATTCCGGGGGGCACGCTCACCTACACGGTCACGGTCACGAACACGGGCAACGTCACGGACGATTATAACCTGGGCAAGACAGACAACCGCGGTTGGAACTTGACGCTCCCCCCGTCAATCGCGGGTGTAGTCCCGGGTAGGGATAGGCGAGTCACGCTCACCGTTGGGATCCTAGATAACGCGGCAAATGGCGACTTGTCAACGATAACCGTCACCGCCACCTCTAGCGAGAACACGGAGGTCGAGAACAGCGCGAGCTGCACAGCCCGCTGTGTCAAGATTGGAACGAGTGTTACATCTCTGGCTGTTTCCCCGTTTGCATTCCCCCTTTTCCCCGGCTATTCTGGTCAAGTTCAATCCCTGACGGCAACGCTGAGGGTTGGCAACAACCCGCTCCCGAACAAGCAGATAACTTGGTCAGCGACCGCTGGAAGCGTCAGCCAATCGAGCGGTACAACCGACGCATTGGGGCAAGTTTATGTAGTCTATACGGCCCCGGCGGTTACCGACAATACCCCACAGGTGACGATCACGGCGTCCTTCGCTGGCGATAATCTATACCAGTCGAGCAGCGGGACTTCGTTGGGGATACCTGCCACCCGGGTTGTCGAAAATATCAATGCTTCTACTGGAGGTACCGTCGTCATCTACGTCATCGAAATTAACGTCACGGAGAATTTATTGGTAATACCGCCGGATGCCCTCTCTGAAGACACGGCCATTACCGTGGTGCAAGCGCCCCCCCTCAAGGGCCTCTCCAATTATAAAATGGTGAGCCATATTTTTGATGTCGGGCCGAGCGGGACGGAATTCGCCCACTCGTCTACCCTCACCCTGCCCTACAACGAGAACGAGCTCCCAGCGGGGGTGAGCGAGGATGACTTGGCGGTATATTATCGTACTAGCGCGGGAGGCAGTTGGGAGCGTGTCGGTGGGACTGTGGACAAAATAGAGAATACGGTTTCCGTGCAGATCGATCATCTGAGCGAGTATGCGGTGATGGCGAGCATTGGAGTGGTTGTTGATGGAGGCGGGCTGCCGTTGCTCACGATTGGAGTCATCATCGCAGTAATACTCATCATCGCAATAATCGCCGTCTTTATAAGACGGAGATAGAGCGCAAGCGTATCAAGTAATCAGTAATTCAATAGTCAAATTTTTCTTTACTACTGCCTAAATCTTGTTCATTTGGCATGTTGAGAGTGGTGCGGCTGGATGGGTACAAACTTTCGTTCAAATCTTTCAGACGATTTCAGGCAAGAATAGAGCAATTTTAACGCCAATTTAGAGCAAGGTTATTGCGTCGTTGGTGCGGCAAAAATTGGGCAAGAATCAAGCAAGTTTAGAGCTATTTTTAAGCAAGAAGCTGCCGGTTAATTAACAGAGACAAAAGCCTTTGCACGCCGCCCGTGAAGGCTGGAAAAATCGATTACTTTCGGTCTCTTCCCCAAAGTCGCTTAAAAAGAAGTCCTAATAATTTAGACCCGAACCCTTTTGGGTGCGGGTACCTTCGGGCCCATTCAGCAAAAGTAGAGCGCGGGGGAAGGAGTTGAACCTCCGAACCCCCAAGGATCGGATCTAGCATTCACTTCGGCAACTTCCCATTTACCCAGCTGTAAAAGCGCTCCACCCTTTTTGCAAGTTCTTGCGCGTCCGACTTCACGAACACGGTTTTGCCGTATTCCACGGGGGTCTTGAAATCCAATATAGAGATAAACTGGCCGGTTTTCTCACTTAACTCCCTCTGATCCAAGCCCTCGATGCTGATGAGGAGCTTGGCGGCATCTGCGTGCTTTATCCCCTTGTGTTTTTTACCCAGAAAGAAGATCGTCAATGCATCACATGCAGAGATAGCGCAATGAACGCCAGCCAGGACGGTCAGATTCCAGCGTCCGTTTGCCAGCTCATCTTTCATGCCCTCCAAATATTCTCGGGCTTTCTTGAGGTAATTTGAGTGGAGATGCTTCTCGACTTTTTGCGTTTCGGCCACATTAATCACCAACGACTGCGATACTATTTTCCATCTCCTTTTTCATGTTCTGGGGCATGTTTTTGTACTCGTTTGGGGTGTAAACAAGTGCCGACAACGTGTTGCCAAAGCGCTTTAATATCTTTTCCCCGAGTTCGGCCTGCAGTTTCTCCACCCACTTGCCTTTTTCCCTCACTACCAACAGCAGGTCTATATCGCTGTCAGGTCTCTCCTCCCCCCGTGCAAGGCTTCCGTAGATTACCGCCCTCTGTACCGGAAATTTTCTTACCACCGCTGAAATGTTCTGCTTTAGTTGATTCACGAGGTTGTCGTCCATCCCGAAGGTCAACGGAATAAGCGACTTGGTCAGGTAATGGTTTTCATCCATCTTCCAAAGGATCGCTTTTCCAGCTCTGCGGCTTTTGACGAACCCGTGGCGCTCAAATGAGCTGAGGATATCAATGACGCCACGAACCGAAACATCGCAATAGCTAGATAGCTCCCGAGATGTGAATTCTTTACGGTACCGCATTAGCACCCGCAACACCCTTATCCGCTCGCTGGTTCCGAACACTTCCTCCAACACGTTGTGGAATTTCACTATCGCGCCCCATATTATGAAGTTAGGTTCAAATATTTAAAGTTAACTTCAAACATAAAACCACGGTAACTAAAGTGGTGCAGCTGGATAGGTACAAACTTTCGTTCAAATCTTTCAGAAGATTTCAGGCAAGAATCGGGCAGAATTCGAGCAGGTTTTTTGCATAGTTTTGGTGGTGCGGTCAACGGGATTCGAACCCAGTCTATCGCGATGGTTTTTGATGTTTTTCAGTCATCTCGACGAACTTTTCGGCTTTTCTGATCAGGTCCTCCGCATCCTGTTTAGAGAAGAATTCAGCGTGGTAATCGGCTGCGGATTTTTCCCTTATCGCCTCGGTCAAGGTATCCCGGTGACGGGCCTCTTCGCTCGGGAGGTAGTTCCTCCTTAACCAATTCGAGAAAAAGCGCCGGGGCATCTTCGTGCCGCCTAGCTACGCGTCCCAAAAATCTCGTGGTCAGCGAATCGTTCGCCTTAATCGCGGCATGAATAGCCAACGCTGATGCAACGGTGTACTTGTTCCTCGTTTCGACTTGCAGTCCGAATACGTACTTCGCCGCCGATAACCAGAATTTTGCCTGCTCCAAATGGTCTAGGTAAGTCATGTTTCGCCCCGCTTGAACAGTACGATCCCCTCTTTTTTAACTGCAGTTGCGAACTCGTGTTTCGTCTTCACCATCTCATTAAACTCGGCATCGAGTAGCACGGTGGGCACGATCGAACGCCCTGTGCGGTGGCTCACGTCGCCCGCAATTTTTGTGATTTGTGCTTTCAGTGTTTTCGTCGACTTTTTGACCAAAATTAACACGTCGATGTCACTCTCTATCGTCGCGGCTCCACGTGCAACCGAGCCGTAAAGGACACAGGATTCAACCGCCATACGTTTTGAGACTTCTCGCACGAATTCTTTCGCCACCTCTCGGAGAGGGAAGACCTCGACAGCGACAGCCGATTTCAGTGCTGGGAGATAAGGTGAGTCCTCTATCAAGTTAAATAATTTCGTCTTCTTCCCCAGTAATCTCGATCTCAAGATTTTCGCATTTTCCATATCCAAAACCGTTCGCCAAACCGTCGCGTGGGGGACTCCAGTGATTTTTTCGAGTTCGGGGACGCTCCAATCCTTCTCTGGGTGGTTTAGCATAGCCCTAACGATTTTCCTTCTTTTTTCCGAGCCCAAAATCCTGGAGAGGACATCTGTTATTTTAGTTCGCATCATGAACTAATTAGTTCACTTCGTGGTATAAAAACTTGTTCCAAAACGATGGTGCGGCTGGCGGGATTCGAACCCGCGTTACAGCCTTGGCAAGGCTGCGTCATAGACCAGACTGGACCACAGCCGCATCAGAAGAAAGTTGCCCTCTGATAATTAAACGCTTGCGCCTAACCGACGATCGCGGCCATCATCCTCCCACCGACCAAGTGGTCGAGGCCTGTTCACAAAGACAAAACAGGGGCTATTCCATTATATCGCCAGCGGAGAAGTCTATTTGGGATGAACTTGCAGCAGCTGAGTTTTGAAAGATTGCCACATGTGCCGGAGCCGAAGGAGCTGGTCAACAAGGCGTTCAAAAAAGCTGCCGATGCGGCTACCAAAGCCAAAATCAGCGGCACCCCGCTCTGGGTGGCGAGGCGGCGCGAGAGCCAGCGTATCGCCG
>Ga0315289_10001922_pt1 | contig 32241 bp, 27 predicted proteins | sample YL17G11_40_MG_FD_203452 | JGI IMG/M metagenome (GOLD analysis project Ga0315289, IMG submission 203452) | Sediment microbial communities from Yellowstone Lake, YNP, Wyoming, USA - YL17G11_40 | ecosystem: Environmental > Aquatic > Freshwater > Lake > Sediment | place: USA: Wyoming | collected... | reverse complement strand
CGTGAAGCGGCTCACCGAGGGGAGCCGTGAGAAGGGGATGCACTCGGTTTCCTGGGACGGGCGCGACGCCGCGGGACACGAGGCGGGATCCGGGATGTACTTCGCAAGGCTCAGGGCCGGGAAGGAAGTCCAATCGCGCAAGATGATTCTCCTACGTTGATTGCGTCTCTCGTGCACGAGAGACGTTGCATGGCCAGACGACGGGGAGCGAATGGAAGTTTGCTTCCCTTTTTTGCGCCTCACGCTCGGCGCATCGCCGGCTTATTCGCTTGAAAACGGCGTGATTCGATGTAGAATCTGATGCTTCACGACGCGCATTCGAAGGAGGTCCTATGAGAAGATTCCTGCATGCGAGGGTGCTGCCGGGTCTCATAGCCGCGGCAGCGTGCGTTCTGGTCGTCCATGCCGCCGCTTGGGCGGCAGACAAGAAACCTCTGACCCCAGACGACATCTGGCGTCTGAAGGCGGTCGGCGAGCCGCAGCTTTCCCCCGACGGCGCATGGATCGCATATGCGCTCACGGCGACCGATCTCGACAAGAACACCCGCAACGCCGATATCTGGCTGGTGGCGGCCGAGGGGGGCGCTCCGCGCCGCCTGACGACGAGCGAGAAGAGGGACGACACCCCCGCGTGGTCTCCCGACGGCGCATCGCTCGCCTTCATTTCGAGCAGGGACGGCGATCCGCAGATCTATGTTCTGCCGATCGGCGGCGGCGAGGCGCGCAAGGTGACCGAATTTCCGGGGGGCGTCGACGACATGATATGGACGAGGGACGGCGCTGGCTTCGTCTTTGCGGCCCGGACGTATCTCGACTGCAGGGATCTCGATTGCATCAAGAAAAAGGATACGGAGAAGGATGAAAGCAAGCTCGGTGCGGTCGTGCATGAGCACCTCATGTACCGTCATTGGAACGCCTATGAGGACGGGAAGGTGCAGCACCTTTTCTACGGCTCCCTCGCCGGGGGCCCGCCCCGCGACCTGACGCCGGCTCTCAGATTCGACGCGCTCACGTACTGGCTCGCCTCCGCCGGACGTGACTATGAAATAAGCCCCGACGGCGAGATGCTCTATTTTTCGGGCAAGCAGGACGAGGCGCAGGCCGTCTCCTACAACGAAGAGATATGGAGTGTGCCTCTCGCGGGGGGCGAGGTAACGCGGGTCACCACGAACCCCGCCGCCGATACGCACCCGCGCGTATCCCCGGACGGAGAGTATCTCGCGTACCGCGCGACGCGGCGTCCCGGCTATGAATCCGACCGCTACGAGCTTATGCTTATGGCGCTTCCTGAAGGGGAGCCGCGGAGTCTCACCGCGGACTTCGATCGGAGCGTCGGCGATTTCTTCTGGGCCGATGACGGAAAGAGCGTCTATTTCGAAGCCGAGGACCGGGGAGACGTCAATCTCTTCGTCGTGCCGGTGAAGGGGGGCGGGGTCAAGGCGGTCATCAGCGGCGAAACGGCGGGGCACGGCTACCATACCGACGTTGCGGCGGGCCCCAAGGATAAATTCTTCGTCTACCGCCACCGGCCGATGGCGCACACGTTCGAGATCTTCCGCTGCGATAAGGCCGGCGCAAACGTGAGGCAGATCACCTTCGCCAACAAGGATCTCTACGATGCCTTCTTCGTGCCCCAATCAGCCGAGGAATACTGGTGGAAGGGTTCCGACGGCGCCGATATAGAGGGCTGGCTCATAAAACCCGCGAGCTTCGATCCGGCGAAGAAATACCCGATGATGGTGCGCGTCCATGGGGGGCCGCAGCAGATGTGGGTGAACGGTTTCCGCACGGAGTTTGCGCTCTTCCCGGGCGCGGGCTACGCCGTCTTCTTCTGCAATCCGCGCGGCTCGAACGGCTACGGCCAGAAGTTCTGCGACGACATCCGCGGCGATTGGGGCGGCAGGCCGGTCGATGATCTCAAGGCCGGTGTCCGCACCGTTCTCGAGAAGAATCCCTGGATCGACGCGAGCCGGGTGGGCGCATGGGGGGATTCCTACGGCGGATTTTTCTGCAACTGGCTCCAGGGGCACAACGACGAGAAGATGTTCGCCGCCCTCGTGTCGCACGCGGGGGACGCCGACGAATGGAGCTCCTACGGATCCACCGAAGAGCTCTGGTTCCCCGAATGGGATCTCACGGGCACCCCGTGGGACAAGTCCGACGTGTATGACCGGCTCTCGCCGATCCGGTACGCGAAGCATTTCGGAACGCCGCATCTCTTCACGCACGGCGATCTCGACTACCGCGTGCCGATCACGGGGGGAGAAACGATGTTCACCGCGCTCCAGCGGCTCGGCATCCCCTCGAAGATGATCCGGTTCACCGACGAGGGGCACTGGATCCAGAAGCCGCAGAACGCGAAGTTCTGGTATCAGTCGGTGCTCGACTGGTTCGACGAGTGGCTCAAGGCCGAGGAAAAGTAGCATGGAAATATTCCGTCGCTGCCGTGGACACTTCGCGGTGCCGGTAAAGGAGGATTCGTGAACTTCAAGGCGCTCTTCGAGCCGAAGACGATGGCGGTCGTCGGGATATCGCTCACGAACGACTCGCATCCCGGCAACGTGATCTATTACAAGAACTACCTGCGGTACCCGGTCAAGACGTACGGGGTCAATCCCCGGGGCGGCGTCCACAAGGAAGAGCGGATCTTCGCCCATATCGGTGACATCCCCGAGAAGATCGATCTCGCCGTTATCGCCGTGCGCGCCGAACTCGTTCCGCTCGTCATGGAGGAATGCATCAAGGCGCTCGTCGGGGGAGCCGTGGTCGTCTCGGGCGGTTTCGCCGAGACGGGGAACCGGGAGCTCCAGGACAGGCTCGTCGCCATTGCGCGCGAGGCCGATTTTCCGTTCATCGGACCGAACTGCCTCGGCATTTTTTCCCAGCATGTCGATACGTTTTTTCTCCCGAGCGAGCGGCTCGTGCGCCCCGACCCGGGAAAGGTCGCGATCGTGAGCCAGAGCGGGGGAATCCTCGTCGACCAGATGGTCAAGTTCTCGGGACAGGGGATCGGCCTCTCATGCGCCGTCGGGATCGGCAACAAGGCGCTCATCGACGAGATCGATCTCCTCGATTACTTTGCGAGCGATGAAAAGACGGGCGTCATCGCGTTCTATATCGAGGGCTTCAAGAAGAACGAGGGGCGCGAGTTCGTTCGAGCGGCGAGCTCGTGCCCGAAGCCCGTCATTGTCATGAAATCGGGCAAGACCGCGGGGGGCACGCGCGCCGCCGCGAGCCATACGGCCTCGATCGCGGGGGATTACCAGGTGACGGCGTCGGTTCTCAGCCAGTTCGGGATCGCCGAGGCGAAGAACGAGTTCGAGCTCGTCTCCTTCTGCGAGTCGCTGAGCTGCTATCCGACGTCGATCGGCAACAGCATCGGCATCGTGACCGGGAGCGGCGGGCACGGGGTTGTCGCCGTCGATGCGTGCGTCGCCGCCGGCTTCAACGTTCCGAAGCTCCCGGACGGCATCCAGGAAATGATCCGCTCGAGGCTGTCGGCGAGCATCCAGCCGATCGCCTCTCTCGGCAATCCGATCGATCTCACGGGGAGCTCGAAAGACGACGATTTTGTCTTCGTGGCGAACGAGTTGAGCGAGATGCGGGAAATCGACTGCGTGCTGATGCTGCTGCTTCCGTATTTGCCGGAGGTGACGTCCGACGTCGGGGCTCGCCTGAGCCAGGTCTACCGGAAGAAGGGAAAACCGCTTATCGCGTACGTGCCGCACGTGGAAAAATATCGGATGCTCATCGAGGGATTCCAGCTCAACCAGGTGCCCGTGGCGCACTCGATCGAGGGAGCGGTGCTCATGGCCGAGGCGATGAGGAGGAGGCGGCCGTGCTGAAGGACGATATTCGCGAAATCCTCGAAGACTCACGCGAGAACGGCTGGGTGCTCGAGCCCGATGCGAAGAGGATTCTCTCGATGGCGGGAATCGACGTTCCCCGCTTCACGTGGGCCAGGAGCTTCGGCGAGGCCGCCGCGTTCGCGCGGGAAATCGGTTACCCGGTCGTCGCGAAGGTCGTCTCGCCCCGGGCGCTGCACAAGACCGAATTCGGCGGCGTCGTCGTGGGAATCGCGAGCGACGGGGAGCTCAAGGACGCCTATGGCGCCCTGAGCCGGATCGAAGGCTTCGACGGCGTCATCGTCGACGAGATGCTCTCGGGCGTCGAGCTTATCGTGGGCGCCAAGAACGACAGCCAGTTCGGCCCCGTGATTCTCATGGGAGTAGGGGGGGTAAGCGTCGAACTCTACAAGGATACCGCTATCCGCATGGCGCCGCTCGAGGAAAAGGACGTAGGATCGATGATGCGATGCCTCAAGGCGCACCAGCTTCTCGAAGGTTTTCGCGGGGCGGAGCCCGTGAACCCCGAGCTCCTCACGAGGCTTCTCATGGGTTTCTCGGAGCTCGTCATGGAAATCGCGGATCAGGTCGAATCGATCGATTTGAATCCGGTGATGTGCTCGTCGCGGCGCTGTGCCGTCGCCGACGCGAGGATAATGCTCACTCCTCCGATAGGTCCTCGGCTATGAGGCGGTCGAGCTCGGCCGGGGTGATTCCGAGAACTTCCGCGGCCGTCTCTCGCTGCTGCCCGAAATAGGCGAGCGTGAGCCGCACGTGCTCCCGTACGACCTCGCTGAGCTTCGCCGGATGGAACATCTCCTCGCCCGGCCGTTCGATCCGTTCCCTGATGTAGGAGGGCAGCGAATTGGCGGTGATCGTGTCCGTCTCCTCCTTCGCGATGGCGCCCGCGACGATGGTGATGAGCTCCTGGACGTTGTCCGGATAGCTGTACGTCCTGAGGAGATCCATGCAGTCCTCGGAGAAGCCCGAGATCCGCTTCCCGACGCGCTCGCTCTCTTCCTTGAGGAACAGGTCCGCCAGCAGCGGGATATCGCCGGGCCGCTCGCGGAGCGGCGGGATGCGGATCGAATTGATCATGAGGTGGTAGAGGAGATCGCGCAGGAATTTGCTCGCGTACTCGGGCCTCGTGAGGTCATGTTTCGACGATACGATCATCCGGACGTCCGCCGTGCGGATGCTCGTCGAGCTCTCGTTGTAGTATTCGCCCGTCTGGATGAGACGTTTGAGCTTCACCTGGCTCGGGAGTGAGAGATCGCCGATGTTGTCGAGGAACAGCGTCCCGTGGTTGGCCTGTTCGAGCAGCCCCGGCGTCTCCTCGTGCGAGTCGCGCCGGTCCTTCGCCTGGCCGAAAAAAAACGCGGGGAACTTGTCAGGGTCGAAACTGTCGGCTTCCACGAAGACGAACGGTCCGTCCCGCCGCGGGCTCGCCTGATGGATGGCGCGGGCGAGCGCCTCCTTGCCCGTTCCGCCCTCCCCCCATATGAAAACGCTCACGTCGCTCGCGGCGAGCTTTTCGGCTTGGTGGAAGAGCCGGATCATCTTGTCGTCCTGCGTCGGGAGCTGCGTGAAGGCAGCCTCGTGCGCGAGCCCCTGCCGGGTGAGCTGTTTCGGGAGCTGGTCGATCGTTTGGTGGAGCGTCCGGTGCTCGATCGCATTCTCGAGAACCTGGAGGAGATTCTGGTCGTCGACCGGCTTCATGAGATAGTCGAACGCACCGAGCTTCATCGCACGCACGGCGAGATCGATGTCGCTCACGCCGGTGAGGATGACGACGGGCGTCGGATCCCCTTTCGCTCGCATGGCGCGCAGGATATCCATCCCGCTCACATTCGGCATGTCCATGTCAAGCATGATGATGTCGAATGTCTCGCGCTGGAGGATTCCATTGACCTCGCGCGAGTCGTTCGCGACGGAAGGCTCGAAAAGGCCCGTCTGGACGAGGAACACCATGAAGTAATTGGTTACGGCGACGTCGTCGTCGACGATGAGGACCTTTCTCATTTCGTTCCTTTCGAAGGCTGCGCGGTTTTCGGCTGCGCGGCCTGTTTGGCTGGAATCCTGATCGTGAACGTCGTCCCCGAACCTTGTTTGCTCTTCACCGAGATAATTCCGCCATGCTCCTCGAGGATGCGGTAGACGATCGCGAGGCCGAGCCCCGTCCCGCCCTTCGCGCGTTTCGTCGTGAAAAAGGGGTCGAAGATTTGCTTCTGGGTCTTCTCGTTCATCCCGACGCCGTTGTCCTCGATGTCTATGCAGACGTCCGAATCCTCCGCCCGCGTGCGCACGGTGATGAGACCACGGACGTCGTCGCGCATCGCCTGGCCTGCGTTCACGAGCAGGTTGACGAGAACCTGCTCGATCTTCTGGGCGTTTCCCGTCAACGCGGGAAGCTCCTCGGCGAGATCGAACTGGATATCGGCGTGTTTGTGAACCTCGTTGTGGACGAGCCGGGCGCTCGCTTCGATGAGCGTATTGATGTCGATCGTATCCACGAGGAGCCCTTCGTCCTTCCTCGCGAATGTCCGCAGGCCCTCGACGATGCCCTTGATGCGCTGCGAACCGTGGTCCATGTCGTCGACGAGCGTCATGATGTGCTTGCGCCAGAAATCGTAATTGAGCTTGGCGACCTTAAGATCGGGGTGCACCGTGACGTACTCCTCGACGATCGGCAGGAGATCTTCGAGCGATTGCTTCAATATCTTGATGTTGCCGCGAATGAACTGGTTCGGATTGTTGATCTCGTGTCCGATGCCGCTCACGAGCTGGCCGAGGGACGCGAGCTTGTCGGCCTGCTGGAGCTGCTGCTCGTATGTTTTCTCGAGCGTCACGTCGCGGTAGAATTCCATGATCCCGTCGACCTTGTGCTCCTGGTTATAGATCGGGAGCGCGTGGACCTGAAGAAACTGGTTGTCGCGCTTCATCGTGAGGGTGACGGGCGTTTTGTCGCGGAGAATGCGCGCGAGACGGCAGTCCTCGCAGGGGCGCTCGCGTCCGAAGAAGCTCGCGTAGCAGAACGTGCCGGTATTCACGTCCTCGCGGTTCGTCATGATGACCTTGCGGTGGTTGTCGATAAGGACGACCTCGTCGGGAATCGCCTTGAACATCGCCTCGAGCGTCGCCTTCGATCCCTCCCAGCCCCCCTTGACCGTGTCGAGGTACGAATTGACGATGCCGAGCTTGTTCTTCTGCGCCTCGAGCTCTTCCGTTCGTTTCGCGATTTCGCTCTGGAGATCCTCGAGCCGCTTGTTGAAATCGGCCTCCTCCGACTGCTTCTTGATGAGGCGCTCCTTCAGCTCCTTGCGTTCGAGGGCGATGCTCAGTATGCGCCCGATCTCGTCGAGCATGCGCTGCTCCTCGGGGAGGAGCTGCCGCTTCTCGCTGTAGTAACCGACGCGGATTTCCCCTTTATCCTGCCCCCCGACGATGATGCGCACGGCGATGTAGTTGTAGGACGTCGGCTTTTGGCCGTATTCGAGGCCCTGGTATACCGAGTACGCGATTGCCTCTTCGGGGTAAAGCATTCCGGATGCGAGATAACGGGGGAGCTCGGTGAAGAATTCGCTGATCGAGCCCGAGTCCTCGATCCACTCGGCGACGTCGTAGAGGCACGAGAGTTCTTTGATGCGCTCGTTCTTTTCCCATTCCTGAAGCTTGCGGAGCGCTTCGAGCTTGTTGCCGAAAAAGATGAAGATCTCGCCGCTGTCGGTTTCGCCGTAACCCGCTTTGAGGGGGATCGAACGGGAGGTTTCCCCCGTTTTCGTGAAGACGGCGTTTGCGCGGTTTTTTCCGCGCGCCTGCGCCATCGCCGAGCGAAAACTGGTCAGCGACGGCGGTGTAACGATGTCTTTCAGGAATATTCCCTCGCTTGATTCGTCCTCGGCGAGGCTGTCCCGCTTGAGGAGCCGGCTCGCGTGGACGATATGTTCCGATCCGTCGACGACGAGCAGATAATCGAAGCTGCTCTCCATGAAAGAATAGAGATTATCGAGCCTGATCATAGCGAGCCCCTTTACTCGAAGCCGCGGAACGGCCCGAGGCCGGCCGATGCGTCACCGCCTCACCCTGAATCGGCCGGTGCCCACCTCCCTGATCTCGCGTTTGTACCGCTCCCCATGCGTGAGCGGGGGATGGATCGAGCCGGTATGGGCGACGGCGCCCGTCGGAACGAGGCGCTTTGCGGCGGGAGCGAACCGCTCTTCGCCCGTATTCCAGTAAAAGCGAGCGAGGTCCCCGAGCTTCTTCCGGACGATCGTTTCTATCTCGGCGGTCGTGTCATCGATCGTTGTGAGGCCGAACTCCCGGGCGAGACCGCGGAGCACCTCGTCACCCGAGGAGCCCGAGGGCGGTTCGACCGTTTTGGAATACTCGACGAGCGCGCCTTCGAAGTTGCACCGCGTGCCGGCGGTCTCGAGGTAGGTCGAACCGGGAAGCACGACGTCGGCGTAGCGCGTCGTCTCGGTGTCGGTCCAGTCCATGGCGGCGATGAATTCGACGTTCTGGAACCAGGAGCCAGTTTGACCCCAGGCGAGCGGATCTTCGCCGATGATGAGCGCGCCCTTGATCCCGCCCGATGCCAAGAGAGCGCGCAATTCTTCGCGGCTCCGGGCCCCGACGACGCCTTCCGGATTCGGCGTCCGTCCCGGTCCGAACGCCGGATCGGCGCCCATGATCTCGAGCGCGGCGCTGTTCGCGTTCATGCGGGGGAGGACGAGCTCCGCCCCGGCGCCCGCCGCGCGCAGGAGCACGACGAGGTTCGCGAGCGTTTCCATATCCCCGGGAGCCTGGTCCTGGACGCGGTCGGGGCTGTGGATGATGACGATGCGCCTCGCGCCCTTGATGAGCGCGGCGGCTTTGCCGATCGCCGACGCGTCGACGCCGGAGAGGGCGGCGACGGTATCCAGCTTGAAATCCCGGCTCTTGAGGAAATTCGCCGCCCCCGCGATCTTTTTCACGGCGGCCGTGCTGAAGTAGCCCTCGTCGAGGAGCACCTGGATGACGCCGTTCCAGAGAATGGCGGCACGGCCCCGCATCGGGTCCATCGCCAGCGTCGAGAGGATCTGGTCGGTCGGGTCGAGCGTCGAATTGCTCACGATGAGCTTCGCACCCGCGCGAACCGCCTGAATGACCCTGATCGCGAGAATCAGATGATCCGATTCCATCGCCGTGTTGTTGCAAATGATGAGATCGGCGCCGTCGACGCACGAACGGTCCGCGGTGGAGGCGGTGAATCCGAGCGACTCGTCGAGCGCGCCCGCCTCGGTGCCCGTGCCGAGGATCGAGAGGGAGGCAATGTTGCTTGTCCCGAGGCCCTCGCGGGCGATCCGCGAGGCGAGGTAGAGCTCCTCGTTCGTGAGCTCCGGTGAAACGAAGACGCCGACCTTTCCCGCGCCGTATTTCGAGGCGACGCGCTTCATGCCGAAGACGATGAGCTGCTGCGCCTCGCAGAGATCGCCGGTCTGGATCTCGCTCCCGCGGCGAATCTCCGGAGCGGTGATCCGTTTGCGTTTGATGAAGAGCTCATTGCCGAAGCGCCCGTAGCGGCAGAGGTAGTCGCCGGGGATGCCCGAGGGAGCGATGTAGTAGCGGCCGTCGCCGAATTTCTTCACGGTCACGGAGCACGCGAGCGAGCAGTACGCGCAGTGCGTCGGCTCGTCGTCCGTTTCGAGCGAGGCGCGTCCGGGGAACGGATACTTCACCGTCAAGGCCCCCGTCGGGCACGAGTCGACGCAGTTCCCGCAGCTCACGCAGCTCGTCTCGACGAGCGGGTCGTTCAGCGCCGGGCGCATCTCCGTGCGGAAGCCGCGGCCGACGAGGCCGAGCGCCGAGATAGGGAGCACCCGGGCGCACGTCCTGATGCAGCGCGAGCAGAGGATGCACTTGTTCGGGTCGTAGACGACGTGCGGATGCCGGTCGTCGACTTTATGCTTGCGGACGTGTCCTTTGAAACGGTTCATGTCGATGCCGTATTCCTCGGCGTAGATGCGAAGATAGCAGGTGTCGTAGCGCAGGCATCCGCACGAGAGACAGCGATTGCACTCGTGCGTATTGTCCTCGAACTCAAAGCCGGTCGCGACCTCGGCAAAGCTGCCGCGGCGAGCCTCCACGCTGATCTGGTGTACCTCGTGGCGCGGGCTTTCCTTGACCTCGCCGAGCTCGGCCTTGCCGGGCTTCGCCCAGAACTCCTTCTTCACGATGAAGGGGCGCGGGCGTCGGCCCGAGCCCTTCACGTACGCGTCGATCGCCCGGGCAGCCCTCTGTCCATCGGCTATAGCGTCGATGATGACCGTCGGTCCGTCGTCCGCGGCGTCGCCGCCGGCAAAGACTCCCCTGACGTTGGTTGTGAGCGTTTCCGGGTCGATGACGAACGTGTTCCATTTCGTGAGACCGATCGCGGCGTCAGGAGATTTCGTGAGCCCCTCGAGGCGGGTCGCCTGCCCGATCGCGGATACCGCCATATGGCAGGGAAGATCGAACTCGGAGCCCTCGAGCGGAATCGGCCGGCGACGCCCCGAGCCGTCGGGCTCGCCGAGCTTCATCCTGATGCAGCGCAGTGCCTTGAGCTTCCCGTTATCCTTGAGGATGCCGACGGGAGCGGCGAGCTCCATGATCTCGATCCCCTCGGCGAGACAATCCTCGATCTCCATCCTGTCGGCGGGCATTTCATCCTTCGTGCGGCGGTAGAGGATGATGACCTTGTCCGCGCCGAGCCTCCATGAGGTTCGCGCGACGTCCATCGCGGAGTTGCCGCCGCCGACCACGACGACCGTACCCTTGAGCGGAGTCGGCTTCTCGGCCTGCTCGGGGAGAAAGTCCGCTCCCTGGACGACGCCGTCGGTATCGAATTCTCCCTCGACCTTCATCGGATTGCCGGCCCACGCGCCGGGGCCGAGAAACACGGCGTCGTACTTCTTCATGAGCTCGTCGAGCGCGACGTCATGCCCGACCCGCACGTTGTACCTGATCTCGCCGCCGGCGCGGCAGATATACTCGACTTCGCGGTCGATCACCTCATCGGGCAGACGGTAGACGGGAATTCCGTAGCGGAGCATGCCGCCGGAGCGGGCCATCGCCTCGTACATGACCGGCTTGTGCCCCTGCCGTCCGAGGAACCAGGCGGCGGTGAGCCCCGCGGGACCGGCGCCGACGATCGCAATGGTCTTTCCGGTCGGCGGCTCGCACGCGGGCGTGCCGTCATAGACTCCGGGCTGGTCGGTTACGAAGCGCTTGATCGCGTTGATCCCGACCGGCTTGTCGACGTCGGCGCGGCGGCAGACGACCTCGCATTTGCGGACGCACACGCGCCCGCAGATCGCGGGGAGCGGATTGGTCTCGCGGATGAGGTCCACCGCCTGCCGGTAGAGCCCCATCGCCGACAGCGCGATGTACCCTTGCGCGTCGACGTGCGCGGGGCAGCCTTCCATGCAGGGGGAGATACAGTCGGCGTAATGATTCGAGACGAGCAGCTCGAGCGCCGTCCGGCGCGATTCGATGATGCGGTCGTTGCGCGTCGTCACTTCCATCCCCGGCGCCACCCGCGTTGCGCAGGCGGGGACGAGGTTCGCGCGTCCCTTGACCTCGACGACGCAGAGAAAGCACGAGGCGTACGGCTCGAGCTCCTGCGAATAGCACAGCGTCGGGATCGCGTCGAGCTCGTGCTCGCGCACAACCTCGAGAATAGTCTTGTCCGGCGCAGCCTCGATCTCACGACCGTTGATCTTGATTTTGACGTTTTCCATCCAGCCATTCCCTCACTTCTTATATACGGCGCCGAATGTGCAGACCGTGATGCACTTGCCGCACTTGGCGCAGATCGACGTGTCGATCACGTGCGTTTTCTTTCGCTCACCCGTAATTGCGTTCACCGGGCAGTTCTTTGCGCAGACGGTGCAGCCCGTGCACGTTTCCGCGTCGATGCAGAAATCGACGAGCGCGGTGCAGCTCGCCGCCGGACAGCGCTTGTCTTTTATATGAGCCTCGTACTCCTCGCCGAAATACTTGATCGTCGTAAGCACGGGGTTCGGCGCGGTCTGGCCGAGACCGCAGAGGCTCGCGTCCTTGATCTGAGCGCCGAGGGTCTTGAGATTCTCGATGTCCTCGATCCGGCCCTCCCCCTGGGTGATCCGGGTGAGGATCTCGAGCATCCGGAGCGTGCCGACGCGGCAGAAGGTGCATTTCCCGCACGATTCGTTCTGCGTGAAGTCGAGGAAGAAGCGCGCCATCTCGACCATGCAGGTCTGGTCGTCCATGACGACCATGCCGCCCGAGCCCATGATGGCGCCCGTCGCGGGGATCGATTCGAAGTCGACCGGCGTGTGCCCGAGGGAGGCCGGGATGCATCCGCCCGACGGCCCGCCCATCTGCACCGCCTTGAACGCCCGGCCTTCCTTGATCCCCCCGCCGATCTTGAAAACGAGGTCGTTGATGGGGATGCCCATCGGAACCTCGGCGAGGCCGCCGTTCTTGACCTTGCCGGCGAGCGCGAAGACCTTCGTGCCGCGGCTCTTCTCGGTGCCGTACGCGGCGTAGGCGGCGGCGCCGTTCATGAGAATCCACGGAACGTTCGCGTACGTCTCGACGTTGTTGTTGTTCGTGGGTTTCTGCCAGAGCCCCTTCTCGGCGGGGAAGGGGGGTCTGATGCGCGGCATGCCGCGCTTGCCTTCGATCGACTGGAAGAGCGCCGTTTCCTCGCCGCAGACGAACGCGCCGGCGCCCTGCTTTATCTTGATATCAAAATCGAATCCCGAGCCCAGAATATTCGTTCCGAGATGGCCCTTCTCCCGCGCGGCCTCCAGCGCGATCGTGAGACGGCGGATCGCCATCGGGTACTCGGCGCGGCAGTAGACGTAGCCGGCGTGCGCGCCGATCGCCTTGCCGCAGACGATCATTCCCTCGATGACCGAATGCGGATCCCCCTCGAGCACCGAGCGATCCATGAACGCACCGGGGTCACCCTCGTCCGCGTTGCAGACGACGTACTTCACGTCGGACTTCTGCGCTGCGGCGAATGACCACTTGAGCCCCGTTGGAAATCCCGCGCCGCCGCGGCCCCTCAGCCCCGAATCCTTGACCACCTTGACAATCTCGTCCGGCTTCATCTCGAGGAGCGCCTTGCGGAGCGCCCGATAGCCGCCCGCCGCCTCGTACTCGGCAAGCGACTCGGGGTCGATGAGCCCGCAGTTGCGGAGCACGATGCGCACCTGGTTCTTCTGGTGCGGCGCCTCGGAGCCGCCGAGCTCGCGCCCTGGCTCGATGCGGAGCGCCACGTGCTCCTCGAGGACGCGGCCCCCCCCGACATGCTCGTTGAAAATCTTCTCCGCGAGCTCCGGCGTCACGGCGCCGTAGACGATGCGGGTGTCATTTTCCCTGATCTCGACGAGCGGCTCTCGGTAGCACATGCCGATGCACCCGGCGCTCTTGAGCTCAAAGGCGCCGGGGTTCGCGGCAAGGAGCTCGCCGAGCCTGTCGTAGGTCTTTTGCGAGCCGGCCGACAGGCCGCAGGTACTCATGCCCACTATGACTTTCTTCATCGATCAACTCCGGATTATATGTGAATCTCGAAACCCCTCGTCCTATCTCGCTCCTGCATCTCCGCAGCTCGCCGCGGCCTGTGCGCGGGCCGCGGTCTCGCGCCGCCGGTAATCGCGAAGAAGCTTGCGCACCGACTGCGGCGTGAGCCGGCCGTGCGTGTCGTCGTTGATCATCATCACGGGCGCCAGCGAACAGCAGCCGATGCAGGCGACCGTGCTCAAGGTGAAGAGACCGTCTTCGGTCGTGCCGCCCACTTCGATACCGAGCTCGTCCTCGAGCGTGTCGATGATCATCCGGGAGTTCTGAACGTGGCACGCCGTCCCGTCGCACGCCTTGATCACGTACTTGCCCATCGGCTGGAGCCTGAACTGGCTGTAGAACGTGATGACCCCGTACACCTCCGACTCGGGGACGCCGGTGACGCCCGAGATGTAGCCGATCGCCCGCCGGGGAATATAACCGAAGTGATCCTGCGCCGATTGGAGGAGCGGGATCAGCTCCCCGGGGGCGCCGTCGTAGCGCCACAGCCGGTAACTGAAATCGTCATTCCTCGCTGCCGTGGTAACCACCCCCTGGTTGATTCGCGCGGTCTTTTATGAAGATTGCAGCGGACCGTCGAGGGATCAGTCCTCGACCAGCTTGATAACGGTCGCTTCGCGAACGCGCAAGACGCCGTCGATCTGGCTCAGCTTCTCGACGATGCGCGGCATTTTGCCGACGGCGCCCTGCCCCGTGACCATTCCCACGAGCTTGGTGCCATTCTCGATGACGTCGCAGAAAACGACCTCGTCGATGAAGAAAACGGTCGTGAAGATCTGCTGGATCGCGTTCTTGTCGATGTCAACGATGATGTAGCTCGTCGTGCCGGGCTGCTTGCTCGAGCTCGCGACCCCGTGCGCCTTGACCGCCTGCGAGTAGATGTTGACGAATTCGGTCACGTCGCGGTCGAGCTTCGGACGCTCGACGTCGGAGACGGAGGCGAGCTGGACGCCGTCCATCGCGGCGATTCTGTCTTTCAGCTTCTTGATCTCCTCCTGGGAGGACGCCTGCGCGAGGACGATGATATCGAAGTCCCCTCTGACCGCTTCGCAGCGCTGGACCCCATCCATCTGATAGAGCCTTTTGTAGATGTCCATGCTCCGCATCGGGTCGGTGATCCTGATCGTGAGGTAGGTAGTCACCGATTCCCGCATCTCGGGCGCGGCCTTGGCCGAGGCAAGCGCCTTCCCCGCGGTCGAGCCGGGAGAGAGCTCCTCGAGCGCTTTCACGAGGTCGGCGATCTCGAACGGTTTGTCGAGATAACCGGTGTTGAGCTCGGAGAGGGCGGTGAGCTTCAAGGCTTCGTCGCCGAACCCCGTGATCACGAGCACGGGTAGATCGGGATACTGAATCTTGATGACCTTGAGGATCTTGAGCCCGTCGATATCGGGCATGAATATATCGGTCACGAGGTAGTCGTAGGCGATGCCTTTCTCGCGCGCGGTGTTGAGCTCGTGAATCGCGGAAATACCATCCGGTGTGGCAACGACGCTGTAGCCTTCCTGGGTAAGTCCGATCGTGAGATTTCGCCGGATTTCGGCTTCGTCGTCGATAATGAGTACGCGCCCTTTCAACGGTGCCCTCCTATTGGATTACATGAGGTTAACGGACGGAAAAACGCCCCTCGCGGGGGCCGCATCATCCGCGAATGATACTCCCTCGGAGGATAGTCGGTAAATCGTATTTTGTCAAATAATTTAGCTATATCTGATACGGGGGATCGCGGCGGCCGATGCGGCATCATTCTCGCATTGCCTCTTTTTCATTGGACAATGGAAGAGGAATACCGTAGCGTACCCCATGGTAACTGACGGATAGGCTTGCCCCTAACTCATTACAAGTAGGAGTCTTGCATGAGCAGCACGAAGATCGCGATCATCGGCCTCGGATACGTCGGCCTTCCGCTGGCGGTGGAATTCGGCAAAAAGTATGACACCGTGGGATTTGATATCAGCCAGAAGCGGATCGACGAGCTCAGAAAGTGCATCGATCGCACGCTCGAGACGGGCGCCGAAGATCTCAGGGCCGCGAAACGGCTCCTGTTCACGGCGGACCCCGACGATATGCGACCCTGCAATGTCTATATCATCACCGTGCCCACTCCGATAGACGGGTTCAAGCGTCCCGACCTTTCGCTCATCGAGAAAGCGACTGAAACGGTGGGGAAGGTGCTCAAGAAGGACGATGTCGTCGTGTACGAGTCGACCGTATATCCGGGCTGCACCGAGGAGTTCTGCGTGCCGATCCTCGAGCGGCTCTCGGGTCTCACGTTCAACGCGGATTTCTTCTGCGGCTATTCCCCCGAGCGCATCAATCCGGGCGACAAGCAGCACACGGTGACGAAGATCAAGAAGGTCACGAGCGGTTCGACCCCCGGGACGACGAAAAAGGTCGATGAGCTCTACAAGTCGATCATCACGGCGGGTACGCATCCCGTCTCGTCGCTCAAAGTCGCCGAGGCGGCGAAGGTCATCGAAAACTCGCAGCGCGACATCAATATCGCGTTCATCAACGAGCTCGCGCTCATCTTCGAGCGGATGGGGATCGACACGCTCGAGGTCCTCGAGGCGGCGGGCTCCAAGTGGAACTTCCTGCCGTTCAGGCCCGGCCTCGTCGGCGGGCACTGCATCGGGGTCGACCCGTACTACCTCACCCATAAGGCGCAGGAAATCGGCTACCACCCCGAGGTGATCCTCGCGGGGCGCCGCATCAACGACAACATGGGGATCTTCATCGCGAACAAGGTCGTGAAGCTCATGATCCACAAGGGGCACAAGGTGGACGGCGCGCGCGTGCTCATCCTCGGCATCACCTTCAAGGAAAACTGCACCGATATCCGCAACTCGCGCGTCGTCGACATCGTCGGGGAGCTCAAGGACTTCGGGTGCGCGGTCGACGTGTACGATCCGTGGGCGGAGAGCGAAGACGTGCTCAACGAGTACGGCTTTCCGCTCGTGGGGAAACGGGAGATCGAGGCGGACGGCTATGATGCGATCGTCCTCGCCGTCGCCCACGACAAGTTCAGGGAAATCGATATCGCGTCGCTGAAGAGGGAAAACGGCGTTATCTACGACGTAAAATCTTTCCTCGATCCGGGCGTAGTGGACGGCAGGCTCTGACCCCGACTCTCCCCGGATTCATCGTGAAAAACACCGAAAATTCGCGCTATAATCCCACTGGGACTCATCGGCGCGAACGCTCCATGAAAACGATCGGTTTTCATCCTTTCCTCGGGGGTGCTCATATGAAGAAAGCTATCGTCGTCGCGGCGATCGCTCTCTCGGCGTTTGCGGTTTCGACCCGGGCGCAGCTGCTGCCGCCCAAGGGCTACATTGGACTTTATAACTCCGAAGCGTTCGGATTGCATTGCTGGTGTCCGATCGGAGAGTCTGCGTGGGGCAGGATCGAGATGTGGGTCTGGTGTCTGCCGAGCACGAATGGACTCAAGTGCGCCGAGTTTGCCGTTCAGTATCCCGCCCGCGGGATTCTGGCTCTGGAAGAGGTAGAATACAACACGGAATTCGCGCTGCGGGTTGGAAATCTTCCCAGTGGCGTGAGCGCGTGCTTCGCGGACTGCCAGACGGCCTGGGTCTGGTTCTGTCGCCAAACGCTCTGGGTCAGAACGACCACGAAGGCCGAAATCGAACTCGCGCCGCATCCCTGCTGCGGCGAGATTCGTTTTGCCAGTTGCGCCGAGGGCAATCCGTTGGAATCCGTCATAGTCATTTCGCCGTTTCTCGGGATCAACTGGGAACCCGACGCCTATTGCTATGCATGTCAGGAGCCGCTCGAGTTAATGATAGGCGCCGGAGTTCCGAGCTGGGGCGCGATAAAGAGTCTTTTCGAGTGATCGCGCCGAATTCGCATTCAATCTGATAAAACCCGCACGGGTTCTTCAGCCCCTCCGCTCCCTTTTGTCCCCAGGGTTCAATGAATCCCTCTGGAAGATTCATGCTTGACAAGAGTGTATATATTAAATATACAGTGTATATACGGTCAGAACAGTTTGAAGGAGAAGGCTCTGTTTATCGTCATCTCGGCAGCGAATCCCGATCCGATGTACAAGCAGGTCACGGACCAGGTAAAGGACGCGATCGCGAAGGGCTCGCTCGCGAGCGGGACGAAGCTTCCGTCGATACGGCAGATGGCCCGGGAACTCTCCTTAAGCCCCATTACCATCAGGCGGGCCTATCACGACCTCGAAAACGAAGGCTATCTCATCACGCGCGCGGGGCTCGGGTCGTTCGTCGCCGGGATCAGCAGGGACGAGCTCCGCGAGCGAAAGGCGCAAGAGATCCGCGACGAGATTCGGAGGATCGTCAAGCACGCCGAAACCTATGGTATCCCGATCGGCGAGATCGGACGGATCGTCGATGAAATGAAGAAGGCTCGGCGATGAACGGCATTCTCGGGATCGGGAACCCGCGCACGGCGCGACACGAAGGAGGCTCCGCATGATTCAATTCGATGACACGAAGGAGATGGAACGGAGGGCTTCGATGCATTACGGGGACGGGCTCCTCGACATCGGCATCGGCATCGGTCTTGTCATCCTCGGTTTCGCCATGATCTTCGGTTTCGGCGCCATCGCCGTCGTCTACATGGCGATGATCGTCTCCATCGTGAAGTCGGCGAAACGGAGCATCACGGTTCCACGGATGCATCACTTCGATTTCATCCCGGAGCCGGACGCGGAATCGCGGTTCAACCGCATGAGGGTGGTCGTCGCGGCGTCCATGGCCGTGCTGCTGGCCCTCGGCGTTCTCGCGCTGTTCATGTCCCGGATCATTCCTGCGCGGATATCGGCGGGCCTGCGGGCGAACGGCATCATCGTATTCGGCATGACGCTCACCGCGTTTTTCGTCCTTATCGGCTGGGGGACGGCGACGAAGCGCGTGCGCGCCTATGCCGCGATCGCGATGCTCATCCTCGTCTTCGCGTACTGGTTCGATCTGGACGTGTCGTGGTACTTGATGATCATCGGCGCCGTCACGGGGATATGGGGAACGGCTGTTCTCATGCGCTTCGTGAAAGACTATCCGAGGTTCCAGAGCCGGAACGGCAAGATCTACCAGCGGACCTACTGACGAAACCATCCGTTCATCGCTGCGCCTTGTCAGTCCGCTCCCGGATGCTCTCGAGGCCCCGTTTCGCGGCTTCATTTCGCGCGTTGAGCTCGAGCGCTTTGCGGTAGGACTCTTCCGCGTTCGCCGTATCTCCCCGCGCAATGTAAACGCTCCCGAGGCGCACGTAGTAATTCGATATGCCGCCCGGGGTGTCCTTCGCCGCCGGCATATTCGAAAGAAACGCCAGGAGCCCGAGGGCGGAGAGCGAGAGCGCGAGCTCCGCGACTCGCCGGCCGCGCCCGAGCGCGAAAAGCTCCCACACCGCCGCGCCGGCGAAAGGCAGCAGGAACGCGACCACGGGCAGCCGGTACCGGGCGAGCACGTAGAAGATGAGCGCGGTGAGAAGATAGGCCGCCACTCCGCCGTAGAGGAGCCAGAGCTTTTTCCAACGGTTTCTCGTCAGGAACATCCCGAGCAGGCCGAGCGGGGCGATGATGCCGAAGACGGGAAGAGGAAGAGCGAGGACGCCCGGAAAGCGCCGGTGAAAATGGAAATTCTCCACGTTCGCCCGCTCATATCCGTTCCAGAAGAACAGGAATTTTTTCCAGAGGAGCGAGCGCCACGCGCGGGGGTTTTCGCGGATATAATCGAAACCGGCGCCGAGCCAGAAACGCGAGATTTCCGCCGGGGACAGATCCCGCCTCGATTCTCTCGATGCGACCCTCGCCATGTTGATGGACTGCTCTTCGGGCGTCCCGCCGAGCGATAGCCCCCGGTACACCGGCGCCTGGTAGAAGCCGTTCGCCGCCTGGTTGTTGCCGATATAGAAGTTGGGTCCGGCGCCCGTCGAAACGGGGATGAACTCTCCCGTGCGGAGCGCATTCCTGGCCGCGACGGGGGTCAGGGCGACGACAAGGCCCAAGGCAACGACAAGCGAATCCTTGAGGAAACGCCGAGCGGGGCGGGCCGCCGGCTCTTCGCGGCCGGGAGCGCGATTCGCGCCGGGCGCCGCGAAATAGAGATGAAACAGGGCGAAGGGAAACAGGAGGAGCGTCGGCGGATTCGCGGCTCCGGCGATTCCGAGAACGGCGCCGGATGCGAAGAGCCCCGGCGCGCGCGGCCGCCTTTCCACGCCCATGATCGCGACGAAGAGGATATTGAGAAAGACGATGAGCGTCGCCGGCAGGAGGAGTCCCTCATAGAAAATGAGCGGCGCGTAGAGCGCGGCAAGGAGCCCCGCGATAAGGGCGGCGCCGTTCGATTTGAAGAATCGTCGCGCCGAGAGCATGATGAGTCCGCATGAGGCCGTTCCGACGAGCGCCTGGACGATTCTCACGACATCCGGGCTCGGGCCGAAGACGCGGTAGATGATCGACAGAAGCCACGGATAGAGGGGTGCCTGCATGAGCGTCGTCGGGCCCGTGTCGCCTCCGAAGGCGAGTGCGCGCGCCCATCGGTCGTACGTCGCGGCGTCGAGCTGGAGATCGGACGCGAGCGGGTTGTAGCGCTGCGTGAAGAACACGTGGAGGAGGCGGATCGCGCCGGCCGCCGCGATGATGATCCATGCGCGGAGCGCAAACCGTTCAGGGCGTTCGGGCGTCGCGTTCGTGTTCATGCGAGTCGGAGTCTAGATACTGCCGCGCGACAAGTCAATCCGAATGGGTTGACCTTTTCGTCGCGGCGGAGTAAGGTTTTCACGGGGATGGAGGTGCTTGTATGAATTCAATGCGTGCTGCGCTTTTCTGCGTGTTTTTCCCGTGCGCGATTCTGCCGGCCTCGCCGGCGGTTTCCGCGGGAGGTGATGGCTCGATGGAGGGCGCGTTCATGCCGGGCGCGGAAGATACAATCTCTCTTCCGAGCGTTCCCCCGAGGGGCAACGTCTCGATCGAGGAGGCGATCTGGCTCAGGCGATCGGTCCGGAAATTCTCCGGGGAGATACCCTCCGCGGAGGCCATCTCGCTGCTGCTCTGGTCGGCGCAGGGCATCACCGACGCGAAATTCGGTCTGCGGAGCGCCCCGTCCGCGGGCGCCACGTATCCGCTCGAGATCTACCTCGCGACGAGCGAGTATCTCGCGCGCTACATTCCCGGGAAGCACTGCCTCGTCGTCGCCATGAGGGAAGATGTTCGCGCGGGGCTCGCCGCGGCCGCCCTCGGACAGGAATGGGTCGCCGGGGCGCCGCTCGTTTTCGTTTTCACGGCGGCCATCGCAAGAACGGCGCGGCGCTACGATGAGCGCGCGAATCTCTACGTGCCGATCGAGGTCGGCTGCGCTTCTGAGAATCTCATGCTCGAGGCGGCGGCCCTGGGTCTCGGAAGCGTCGCGGTCGGCGCATTCCGCGAGAAGGACGTGGGCAAGGCGCTCAAGCTCCCGAAGGGCTTGGATCCGTATCTTATCGTGCCGGTCGGGGTGCCGGCGAAATAGGGGGAGGCCGAGAGATGAGCGAAATCAAAAAGGTGCTCTTCACCACCGATTTTTCCGAGATCTCGAATCACGCGCTGCCGTACGCGATCAAGATGGCGAAGATTTTCGACGCGGAGCTCGTCATGCTCCATGCGGTCACGCTGTACGAGCACGACCCGAACGATCCGGGCCATCGGTTCCCATCGCTCGAGTCGTACTGCGCGGAGCTCCGGCGGGCCGCCGACAAACGTTTTCAGGTATGCGCCGAAGAGATCGGGGACGCCGGCGTGAAAATACGGAAGGCGGTCGTGCAGGGGATTTCCCCCCGCGCGGCGATACTCGACTTTCTGAGGGACGAGGGCGGGTTCGGCTTGGTCGTCATGTCGACGCACGGGCGCAGCGGGCTCTCGCACGTCCTCCTCGGGAGCGTCGCGGAGAACGTCATCCGCTACTCGCCGTGCCCGGTTCTCGTCGTCAAGAATCCGGAGCACGAGTTTCTCGACCGAAAGACGGGGGAGGTGCACCTCCGAAAAATCCTCTTCCCGCTCGATTTCTCGAAGGAATCGATCCGCCCGCTCGATCTTCTCCGCGCCATCGCGGCGAGGCACGGCTCCGAAGTCATCGTCTACCATGCGATCGACGTCGAGATACCGGCCATCTACTACACGGCCGGAATCGAGTCGATGCTCCAGCTCGATCCGGGGCTGCGCGAGCGCGTGGAGAAGAAGATGAGGGAGCTCATCGGCACGAGACTCGACGGCCTCAACGTTCATTTCATGGTGGCCGAGGGGCGAGCGGCCAAGCTCATCAGGGCCTTCGCCCGCCAGCAGGAGATCGATCTCATCGTCATGGGGGCCGCCGGCTCTCACGGGATCGGCGATTTTCTCTTCGGGAGCACGGCTTCGCGCGTCATCCAGAAGGCGGTGTGCCCTGTTCTGATTGCGTAGAGGCCGCTTCCTTCGCGCCTTCACGGTAGAAACGTCTGAAGAGAACGTATGCGAGCGCGCCGATCGCGGCGCCGAGCGCCATTCCCGCAAGAACATCCGAGGGCCAGTGCACGCCGATGTAGATCCGTGAAAACGACACGACCGCGGCGACGGCGAGGAGCGGCGCCAGCGCGCGCCGGTATACGAGCCCGAGAAAAAGCATCGAGGCGGTGATATTTGCGGCATGTCCCGAGGGGAATGAGAACGAGGACTTGTAGCTCCGCACCAACTCGGCCGGGGTCGTGATCCAGCCGTCCGGTCCATACCACAGATGAACATTTCCGAGGACCTCGCAGGGGCGCATGCGCTCGATGAGCGGTTTCATGACGCCGCTCGAGAGCTGGTCGGAGGCGACAATGACGGGGATCAGCACGAGCGCAGCCCAGCGTCCCCTCGTCTTTCCAAGGATGACGAGCGCGGCCCAGATGAGAATGACGACGATGCGCCATTTATCGAAATCGGTCGCAAAGGGCATGATCGTGTCGAAGACGGGATTCACCAGGGCGCCGTTGAGAATCCTGAATGCCCTTACGTCGAGCGACGTCGAATCGCATGCAACGGGGGCGCACCGCGCCTCGCCCGGCGCCAGCGCCGAACCGGCGACGAGAAACGCGGCGAGCACGAGCACGGCTCGAAGCGGAACGCGCGGGATGGCGGGTCTCGATTCCATAGGATATCATTCTACCAGAGATTCGACCCCTTCGACAAGACGTCCCGATATCCAGAACCCGCCGATAATGCTCACGAGGGATGCGCCGCGCGTTCTGAAGGGAAACTCGACGAGGCGCGGAGGCCGCGCCGGGGCGAGGTGGATCTTCTCGAGGAAATCGCCGTTGCTCTGGATCGACTCGGGAAGGGTCGCGAAAAAGATGAAATCGGCGAGCGCGGTCGCTTCTTCCGAGCGCAGGGCGCAGAGAATGGGATGCCCCGCGCCATCGGAGCGCTCGAGCCCGAACGAGGGTTGGATCCTCGTAAGAAGGCGCCCCACCTTGAGGTACGCGTATGTGTTGAGCGATTTGAACGCCGGGATGTAGACCTTGAGGGACCCGAGGCTATCGAGCCGCGCGGCGAGATAGCCGACCTCGCTCGAGGCGGGGAGCCTCTTGACGCTTCCTCCCTCGAAGCCCGTTCGGAGAGCGGCCTGCGATACGCCCTGCAGCTCCTTGACGGCGTCTTCGATCTGCCCCTTCAGGCCGGTGCCGTCGATTTCGGCGACCCAGAACGGCAGGTGGACGAGATCGCCGGCGTCTGCGCCGGCTTCACGCGCGCCCTCCGGAACGGCCCGGAAGACGGTGATCGGCTCGAGTGCGTCTGTCGAGAGCACCCAGTAGCGGAAGCACCCGGGGCACTGGAACGTAACGAGCTGGCCCATCACGGGGAGCTCCCGTCCGCAGTGGTCGCACCTCAAAGGCCTGATGCACAATGCCTCTGTCATGTCAGTCCTCACCTCCGAGGAGTCTCTGTATTCTGAACGCCAGCCACTCGTGGGGCGGCAGGAAGAGCTTTGCCTGTGCTGTGTCGAGCGCATACACGATAGCGACGGGAATGACGGTGAGCGGGAGCCATGTCGCGGCGAGGAACGCGAGCACCGCGGGCGCGAAGAAGAGCTTTTTCAGGTCCAGCCGCCTTCCCGGCGGGACCTCGCCGCGCACGACCGCGCCGTTCCCGCCGTCGATCGTGATGGTGTACATGCGGCCCGCGAAGCGATACCGCAGAACGTAAACGGGGTAGTAATAGAGCGAAAACGTGCTGTCGAAGAGGTGAAAGCGGCTCGCCCGGACGGTCGTTCCCGCGGGAACCGCGAGGCGCGTGAGGTATCCGAGGGCGTCCGCGCGCACGGTACGCTCGCTTCTCGTGGGCAGCGCGACCGTATGCTCGGCGCGCCGCTTTTCGTCGAGAACGTCCCATTCGAGAAAGCCGGTGCGGAGCGATATGCCCTGCAGGCCGAGGCACGGCAGAACGCACGCCGGCGTGCTCCAGTCGACTCTCTTGAACAGCAGGCGGGAGTACGCTTCGTGCTCCTCGCGGACCGTCGTGAAAGCCTGGCCCGCGCACGGGTCTTCCGGCCCCGTTTCGGTTCTCACGAGCTTGACCTTGTCCCCCGACACCCAGCCCATAAGCCTTCCGCGCATGCGCCAGAACGGAACGTGGATCAGCTTCATATCGATGATCGACGTGTTCCGCGCGCGGACGCGGTTGTTGGTTCTCTCGGCGATGTAATGGATCGAGGCGAGGCGCGCCTTGGCGGCGGTCACCTTCGGCTGCAGGATGTAGCTCTGGACGCCGCGCGGGGACGTTATGAAAAGCGCCGAACCGCAGTATCCGCAGCGGACGCTTCGGTCCCCCTCGTTGATCCGGATCGAGCCGCCGCATTCGGGGCAGGTCGCGCCGAACGCGAGTGAGGCCCGCGGCTCCGGCGCGGTTTGCCGCGGCGCGCCGCGCGCGGGGCGAGCCTGAGTTTTTTCGGCCGTTGATTCCGCGATCATTCGTGCTTCGACACCTTTTCATGGAGGCTGAAGAGGGAGTATCCGGCGCCCGAGGCAGCCATGATGAGCGCGAGGCGCGCGAGCATGTTCGATGCGAGCTTTCCGAGTACGAGGTAGGCGATGAAAAGCCCCGCCGCGGCCGCGCAGAGACCGAGATTCAGCGCGCGCGGCTTTTCGGGCGGAAGCTCGCCGGCGATGACCTGCCAGCTTTCGCCGATGACCGAGGCCTTCCCCTTCCAGCCGGGCGTCTCGTAGCGTATCGTGTAGACGGGGAGATGGACGATCCTGACTGCGTCCTTATCGATTGTTTCGGCCGCAATGATTTTTTCACCGTCGGCGCATGATCCATCGAGAAAGCGGTACTGCCCGGCGGGGGGGTAGGGGGCCCCGCCGGCGAGCGCGCCCGGTTTGCAGGCCGGCACGACCGACCCCTTCCCGTCGACGTTCTCGATCATCGCGTACGGTATGAATGAGAAGTCCGTCGTCATCGCGGCGGGGCGCTTCCGTTCCTTTTCGATGAGGAACGAGCGAAGCACATTCTCCGCCGCGCCATCATCCCGCGTGTGGGCGAGGATCAGTTGGTCGGGACCGCGGGGCGCCTCGAGCGCAAGCGCCGCGCCGCAATACGAGCAGGCGAGCATTTCCTGTCCGGGTTCGCTTTCGTTTTCGCCGCCGCAGAGACCGCATCGTACGAACATCAGCCTTCGACCTTCGCGCCGCAGCTCGCGCAGAACTTCGCGCCGCCCGGGAGCTCGGCATGGCAGGCGGGGCATTTCGCCGCGCGCGCGACTGGCGCGCCGCAGGCGCTGCAGAAGCGCGCTTCCGCCGGAATCCCGGCGCGGCACTGCGCGCACTCGATCATTTCCTTCACGGAGACTCCCGGCGACTTCATGCCCTGCGCGATCATTCCGGGAATCATGAAACCGAGGCCGGCGCCGACGCCGATGCCCATGCCGCCCGCGGCCGCCGCCCCTGCTCCGTCGCCGCCGCCGCTCGCCGCCGCGTCCCCCATCGCTTTCGCCGCTTTGAACTTGAAGAAGCGGTCGAGGTCGCCGACCGCCTCGAGGCCGCTTCGCTCATCGATCATCTTCTGCACTTCGGGAGGGGGCGTGATGGCGTTGAGATAGAAATCGGCGAGCTCCATGCCGTATTTCCTGAAGTCTCCCACGAGACGCTCCTTGATCTCGACGGCGAGCTCGTCGTAGCTCCGCGGAAGGTCGAAGATCGTGTCGAGCTTTTCGCCGAAAAGGTCATTGAGGCGCGCGACGACGACGTCGCGGAGGTAATCGCCGATCATCTCGCTCGTGTAGGAGCCCTGGGTGCCTACGACCGCGTTGATGAAGAGCACCGGCTCGGCGATTTTGAAGGTGTAGACGCCGAACGCGCGCAGCCGCACGAGGCCGAGCCTCGAGTCCTTGAAGGCGACGGGATCCTTCGTGCCCCACTTCTGATTGATGAAGACCTTCCGGTTCACGAAGAAGACTTCCGCCCTGAACGGGCTCTTGAATCCCCACGGGAGCGAGAGGACCTTCGTGAGAATGGGGAGGTTCTTCGACGTGAGCGTGTGGCGGCCCGGCCCGAAGACGTCGAGCCCCTTGCCGTCCTTGAAAAAGACCGCCGTTTGGTTGTCGCGCACGACGAGCTGAGCCCCGATCTTGATCTCGGCGGAACCCTCGGGGGGTATCCGGTGAACGATCTCTTCCCCGGAAAGGTCGAACCATTCCAGCATTTCCATGAACTGCGACATGTGAACCTCCCGTCGGAAACGTTCTATCTGTTTATATTGCAATAAGTTTTACTCTGTTGCCCGACCCTAAGCTAACAGAGCAAAGGTGATGCCAACCGCGATAACTTCTTTTCGGGGAATAGGCTCTCGGCTATACTGCGGCGGTGGGAGCGAGCCGGGGCTCCAGTCGTCGAGACGGTTTTTCGAATCAAAAGGAGAGCACGATGAATCTCTTCGCCTCCCTTGGAATAGGCATTGTCTTCGCATTCATTTTCATGGTTATCATCGGCGGGTTTTTCATGTGGATCGCCGCGAAGATCGCCAGAGTCGAGAAGGCGAGCTTCCCCCGCGCGATGGTCGCGGCGATTGCGACGTCGTTCGTCGGGATCCTCCTCTGGTTCCTCTTCAGCCTCGTTCCCGTTCTCGGCAATCTGTTCGGTCTCATTCTCGGGCTCGTCATCTCCGTTCTCATTATCAGGGTAGTTTTCGCCACGAGCTTCGGAAAGGCGTTCATCGTCTGGATATTCAATCTCATCGCCGCAGGCCTCGCGTTCCTGCTCGCTTCGATGATCATGGCGAGCTCGCTCCTCATGTCGCGAGGGATCTGAGATCGGAGGAGAGGGGAGCAGCGGGGAAGGTCAGGCACAGTCGCGGTAATAGCGCTCGATCTCGCGCACGAGCTTTGCCGGCGAGAAATTCTGCACGTAGAATTCCCGGGCGTTGGCCTGAATGGCGGGGAGTGAGCCGCTTTCGAGCGTCGATTCGATTCTTCTCGCGAGATCGACGGCGTCGCCCGTTTTGAACAGGTAGCCGTTCCAGCCGTCCCGTATCAGCTCGCCGTTCCCGCTGATATCGCTCGCGATGACCGGCTTTCCGAGGGCCAGGTATTCCACGAGAACGAGCGGCGTTCCCTCGGAGAGAGACGGGATCAGGAAAAAGTCCGATACCGTCCAGATCTCCTCTATCGGTTCATAGTAGTTCAGGTATTTGACGTATTCCCTGCGGAGATCGGTCTCGCCGAGAACGAGCGGATCATCCATCGCCCCGACGATCAGCAGGTTGGCCTTCACGTCCCCCGCATTGACTTGTTCCATGGCGTCGAGCGCGATCCGGTGCCCCTTGAGCCTGTCGATCCTTCCGATAATGGTGAGGATGGGGCGGTCGTTATCGATACCCAGTTTTCTCCTGATCCGTCCTCTATCATAGGCGCCCAGGTTCTTCAGCGGGGCTTCATTGATGATCGGATAGATCAGCTTGAATTTCTCCTCATGAATCCGCCCGGGAGGCACGAGGGCTTTCTCCTGTTCGAGGATCGCGCGCGATATGGCGATGTTGACCTTGGCTCTCCGGAAGACGAGCGACTCGAAAAGCAGATGCCGCCTCTTTTTCCATAATCCGAGCCCGTAGTTCGACGTGAAGAGCGGGATTCCCGTCAGCAGGGAGAGAAAATAGGCGTAGCGGTAGAACCAGTAATTGTGCCCGTGAATGATATCGATGCCGTGCCGTTTGCAGTAATAGACGCCGAACGGCAGACTGTAGAAGAAGCGCTTTGGAGTGCACTTCACCTTTGCGACTTTTATCGGCAGCCTGTAATAGTGCTCTTTGAGGGGGCCATCGTCGCTTCGGACGAATAGGTAGTGCTCGAATGTATCGAAATCGGCGAGATTCAGGAAATTGAGCAGGTAGGATTCTACGCCGCCGCTGCCAAAGGAGCTCGTTATGTGCAGTATCCTAATCTTGCGGCCCATTATCGAATTTCCCGAGAACGGCTCTATAGTCTTCTTCCCGCCCGATATCGTACCATTCTCCCTCGAACTTGTACACGCTGATGGGCTCCTTCACCGAGATGAGCCGCTTGATCAGCGTCGGGAGATCGAAATACTGATTCTTCGGGATGTAATCGACGGCTTTCCTGTTCATCGCGTATATGCCCATGCTGATATCGAACGAATACCGCGGCTTCTCGATATAATCCCGGACCGTGGCGCCGGTCAACTCCAGCACGCCCAGGGTGAGCTGTATCTCCTTCTTGTAGGAGCAGATCGTCACCGGATTGCCCATTGTCCTGTGGTACTCGATCAAAGCGGTGAAATCGAGGCTCGTCAGAATGTCCCCGTTCATGACGATGAATTCATTCTCGAGGTTCTCGATGAGGGACAGGCATCCTGCCGTGCCGAGCGGTTCCGTCTCGACGAAATACTCGATCTTGACGCCGAATTTCTTGCCGTCGCCGAAGTACGCCTGAATGATGCCCGCCAGGTAGCCGACCGTGATGATGATGTCCGTGATGCCGCTCTGAGCCAGCTTCTCGATGATGATGCCGAGGATGGGCTTTTCGCCGATCGGCATCATGGGCTTCGGCAGTATCGTCGTGTACGGCCGTAAACGTCTCCCTTTTCCCCCTGCAAGAATCACCGCCTGCATTGGCTCTCCTTATACGTGGTAATAGTCCGCGTCATCGATTCGGATGGTCTTGTAGAAATCGATGGCGTTTGCGATCCCCTGTTCGAACGTGAACTGCGGCGTCCAGTCCAGGAGCGCCTTCGCCTTTGCGTTGTCGCAGAGGAGCTCGAGCACTTCGCTCTTCTCGGGACGTATCCGTTCTTGCTCCTCGACGATCAAGAGCTCCTTGCCGAGGATCTTCGCGACCGTCTCGATCGCCTCCTTGATGGAGAAGAACCTTCCGGAGCCCACGTTGATCGTTTCGCCCCGAAGGTCGTCGCGGCCGGCCGCCTTCAGGTATGCGTCCACCGTATCGAGCACGAACGTGAGGTCCCGCTTCGGATGGGTGGACCCGATGTGGATCTCGTTCGACGCGAGCGCCTGCGTGATGATCGTCGGCATGACGGCTCGCAGCGACTGGCGGGGCCCGAACGCGTTGAACGGCCGGATCGTCGTCGCATTGACCTCGAACGACCTGCAGTAGCTCTCGACGATCTTGTCCGCGCCGATTTTCGAGGCTGAATAGGGGGACTGGCCCTGCAGCGGGTGCTTTTCGTCGATCGGCTTGTAGAGCGCCGTGCCGTATACCTCGCTCGTCGAGGTATGCAGGAAATGCGCGACGCCGTTCTGCACGCATGCGTTCAGAAGATTGAGCGTGCCGGTGATGTTCGTTTGAACGTAGCTCGAGGGCGCGACGTAGGAATACGGTATGCCGATGAGCGCGGCGAGATGAAATACGACGTCTATTCCCTGGGTCAGCTTGTGGCAGAAATGCTCGTCGCGAATATCTCCGAAAACGATCTCAACCCCGGACACGGTCTTCTTTCCGGCATGCGCGAGGTTGGCGATGCTCCCCGTCGAGTTGTAATGCACGAGCGCCCGCACCGCGTACCCGTGCATGACGAGGGCTTCAACGAGATGGCTTCCGATAAAGCCGCCGGACCCCGTTACGAGGGCTCTTTTCGCCGATGACTTAGGTCCCATATTCCTCCCTGACGATCGTCTCGAATGACTTCCTGATGTCGTATGATGGCGACCACGCGAGCTCGAGCATCTTGCGGTTTGATCCGGCCTGGTAGTTGATTCCTTCTTTCACGGACTCGTCCCGGGGCGAAAGGGGCACCGTCGCTATGTCCAACAGGCCCTTCAAGACCTCGATCACCTCGTGAACGGTGACTCCCCTGCCGGAGCAGACATTGTAAATCTCGCCGCTCGTTCCCCTGCCGATGAGGGCGTGGAGCGCGCCGCACACGTCGTCGACGAATATGAAGTCCCGCATCGCGTTGAGGGTCTTCAGCTGCACCTCTTCCGTTTCCCCGTTTCTGAATTTCATGAGCCGTTCGATGACGGCGGGTATGAAGAACTCCTTGCTCTGGTGCGGGCCGATCACGTTGAACAGTCGCGCGACCACCACATGCTGCCGGGGATGATAGCTGAGGCCGACCCGCTCTTGAACGTATTTCGCCTTCGCGTACGTATTCGCCGGCAGGCACGGGGAGGTCTCCTCGACGGGATCCGTCGAGCTCCGGTACACGGCGCTGGAGCTCGACAGGACGATTCTCGGGTTCAGCTTCAGCTCGCCGATCGCTTCATGCAGATTGAGCTGGACGAGGACATTGCTCTCGTACATGTCCGCGTTGTCCCTGGCAGTGTGATAGGATTTGCCGGCGAGATTCAAGATGGCGTGAGGCCTGAATTCATCGAGATATCTCAGCATCGTGTCGTAGCTTGTCAGGTCCACGAATTCCGGTTTTTCGCCGTCTATTTCGGTGACGATCTCGTACGCGTCGGAGAACATCCGAGTGAATCGTGTGCCGATAAATCCCGTGGAACCAAGTAAGAGCAATCTCACCCGCTGAAACCTCTGGATTCGGCTTTGTGAATAGAAAACTCCACGGCCCGGACAAATGGGAATCCATCGCAACAGCAGTCAACGGTATACAAGTTTCGCGGCTATGTCAATACGTTCCGCCTCGGGGGCGATACGGAGACGAAGCGTCTGGTCGACATGCGCTTCGCGGCGGAGGACGAGCTGCTCCGGAGCGGCGCCGCGAGAGCGATGCGGTCTCCCGTATTTGGAGTGCTTTACATCGATGGAGCGATGAAGTATCGTCTTTTCATGGAGTTTTTCGAGGAAGAAGGTTCGCCGGAAAAGGTGAAACCATCATGAGCAGGTCGCCGTCCGTGATACCGGTCATCATGTACCACGGCGTGGGGGAGGACTACCCCGGCTGGATATGGAACCATCTCATAATTCCCCTCGACGTGTTCGAGGGGCAGATGCGCATCCTCAAGGAACGGGGATGGACGACGATCACCCTCGACGAGCTCTATGCGCACATGGCGACGGGGGCGAGCGTTCCGGAAAAACCGATCGTCCTCACCTTCGACGACGGCTATCGCGACAACTACGTTCACGCGTTTCCGATTCTGAAGAAATACGGCCACCGCGCGGTCATCTGGATGAGCACCGACTTTGTCGATCCGCGCACCGATCTCCCGCCGACGCTCGAGGACGTGTGGTCGAAGAGAGTCGGGATGGATGAGCTCGACGCGCGGGGCTATCTCTCCTGGGCCGAGATGCGGCGCATGGTCGAAAGCGGCCTCGTAGAAATCCAGAGCCACGCGAAGACGCACACGTGGTACTTCAGCGGTCCGAGAATCATTGATTTTCATCGTCCCGACGGCATGGACGGATACCGTGCGCCGATGTGGCTCGAGTGGAACATGTTCCCCGGTGAAAAATACCGGTCGATGCACGAACGGCGTGGGGAGCGGATTCCATATGGAACGCCCATCTTCGAGTATGGGAAATCGTTCGCCGTCCGCCGCTACTTCGAGGACCCGGGGCTCACGGGCCGGCTCGCCGCGTTCGTCGGCGAAAACGGCGGCGCCGGATTCTTCGCGCGCGCAGGATGGCGGGAGAAGCTCGAGGCGGTCGCGAGAGATTACGGCCCGCGCTCCGACAGATTCGAGACGGAGGACGATTACCGCTCGCGCGTGATGGCCGAGCTCGTCGAGTCGCGCCGGACGATCGAGGCGGCTCTTGGGACCCCGGTGCGTTTCCTCTGCTGGCCCGGCGGCGCCCTGGACGACGCCGTTCGCGCGATGGCCGAGGAGGCGGGATACCTCGCGACGACCTCTCTCTTCGGGGATCCGGTGAGGAAGAACGTCTTCGGGGAGGATGCTCGTGAGATCAACAGGATCGGGAGCGGCTCCCCCTGGATGTGGCGCGGCGCGTTCATCAAGCACACGAGCCCCGAGTTCTTCATCGCTCTGTTCGACCTGTTGGAGGGGAAACCATTTTCGATTTGGAGATACCGCGGCTATAAGCTACTATACGCGTTACGGTACCGTCTTACGGGCAGAACGTAGCGTGTGAGCGAGAAGGGACGTCATGCTGCCAGGGCTTTATCCCCCGTTGGTGAGGAACGTGATTTACCCCGTCTACCGCGGTCTGCGAGGGGACAGGCTCATCGCGATCCTCGAGGAGCTCGAGAAGAGCCAGTGGCTTCCTCAGGAAGCGATCGAAGAGCTCCAGTGGCGGCGCATCGAGCAGTACCTTCGCGAGATCACGACCCACGTGCCGTACTATCGCGAGCTTTTCGAGCGCGAGGGGCTTCGCGTCGAGGACATCCAGAACCCAACCGATTTTCTGCGGATACCGCTCCTCGCCAAGGACGAGATTCGCGCGGCGAA
>Ga0315289_10001920_pt1 | contig 32246 bp, 22 predicted proteins | sample YL17G11_40_MG_FD_203452 | JGI IMG/M metagenome (GOLD analysis project Ga0315289, IMG submission 203452) | Sediment microbial communities from Yellowstone Lake, YNP, Wyoming, USA - YL17G11_40 | ecosystem: Environmental > Aquatic > Freshwater > Lake > Sediment | place: USA: Wyoming | collected... | reverse complement strand
CATCATCATCATCTTCATCATCTTCTCTCTCTCTCTCTCTCTCTCTCTCTCTCTCTCTCTCTCTCTCTCTCTCCCTCTCTCTCTCTCTCTCTTTCCCTTCACCGTTTCTCTACTCCACCAGCTCCGGAGCAGCGGGAGTGGCCACAGTAGTGAACTTGGCAGCGTACTTGGAGATCGAGAGCGCGCCCTTCGGCACCGCCGCGCCGGCGGTCGCGGCGACGTCGACACCCGCGCCGCGCTCGTTGGCGCCGCCGAGCGAGAACGCGGCGACGATGGCCGCGAGGCCAACGAGGCCGGCGGACATGGCGTAGACGGCGGTGGACTGGGAGTTGGCGGCGTTGTCCCTCGAGGAGCCGGCGACGTACTGCTTCGGCTGTTGAGAGTTTTTTTGATTTTTAAGTTTTTGTTTTTTTTCCCGAGTGAGCGACAGCTAAAAAAGAGGTGCTCTCTTTTTCCCTCTCTTTCTCGCTCTAACGACAATGATCATCAGCTCTCTCTTCTTACCTCAACGGCGAAGATGTTGGACTGGCCCGCCGAGTCCTCGTCGGTGTAGCCGAGACCCTGGAAGTGTTTTGAGAAGAAATGGGAGAGAAGAGGTTTTTGGGGTTTTCAACGGTTAGTACGACGCGCGAGAGAGCAGGAGAAGAAGTGAGAGAATCGTGTCGCGCTGCCTGAGCCCGATCCTCCATTCGAGGCCTTCCGCTTGCGCATTCCGTGCTTCAACTTGACGAATCGCGAGCTGCGACCGGAGAGATATCGCAGCCGCGGAGAGCGGATGCAAGAGATCGCTGGAATGCTAGGAGCGGCGCCGAAAGACAAGGAGGCACGAGCGTCGATCTCTCTTTCTCTCTTCTCGGCAGCGTCGCTGACGCTCGACGACGCTGCTTGCAACTGAACTTGTTCTTTCAAGCCGTTTTAGAAACAGCAAAACCAACTACTCACCGAGCGCTGGCTGGGCTGGAAGTCGAGCTTCTTCTCCTCCTCGGTGGCGCGCACGGAGACGGCGCGGCGAGGGGTAGCGGTAGCAGGAGCGGAGCGGCGACCGGCGAAGGCGGACGTCGACGCCATCGAGGAGGCGCGAGTGGCGATCTAGATTGGAGTTTTTTCGAGTTTAAAGAGGAGAGCCTGTGAGAAGCTTGCTTGCGGAGGACGAGCTGCTGGTGCTAGCGGCTCGCTGGGGCCTGGCTGCAAAGGATCTGAACAATTGGACGCACCGTGGCAGCCATCGTGAGAGAACGCAAAGGGAAGGGAAGGGAAAGAAGAAGGAGAAGAAGAAGAAGCGACGAGCGAAAAAAAAAGTGAGGGAATTTGAGCACAAATCTTTTGATTTCTCTTCACTCCTCCGCTCTTCTTCAATTCGTCGAAAAAACTAGACATGACGGGGGCGTGGATGTTTGGCGACACGGTCAAATGGATCGGCCGCAGGAACAGTAGTACGACGGGACGCGGAGGGGGAACGGCGGCGGGGAGGAGGGGCTCGGCATCGGCGCAGGCGCCTCTGCAGAATCGCTTCTCTCGGCATCTGCCGACCCCGACCCTCCCGACCTCGACGGGGACGGCGGCGGTGCCTTCTTCTGCTTTCGCTGCCTCCGCCGCCCCGCCCGTCACGGCCATCCTCTTCGACATGGACGGCGTGCTGACGCTCTCCGAGGAGCTGTCCCGCCTCTGCGGGTCCCGCGTCATGCAGAAGCTCTACGGCTTCTCAGAGTGAGTTTTGAAAAGCTTCTCTTCCGTCTTTTTTTCTTCTTTCTTTTTCTTCGCTCCTTGGCCCTCTTTCACCTCGCACTCTCTTTTTCACCTCTCGCTCCAACCCCTCCCCCCCCCCCACCCAACAACAAAAAAAACACTCACAGCGTCTCCCCGGAGGAGTTTATCCCCTTTGTCGGGACCGGAGAGGCAAATTTCCTCTCCGGCGTCGCCAAGCAGCGCGGGGTCTCCGAGCCCGACGTCGCCAAACTGAAAGACCTCTTCTTCGCCGAGTATCTGACAGCCCTCAAAGAAGAGGGCGGCGGCGACCGCATCGCGGCCCCGGGCGCCAGGGCGCTCGTCGCGGCCTGCCGCGCGGCCGGGCTCAGGACCGCCGTCGCCTCGGCCGCGGACTCTGTCAAGGTCGACGCGAGCCTGGATGCCGTCGGCTTCGTTCCCCGAGGGGACTATTTCGATGCCGTCGTCACCGCCGACGCGTTCGAGCGGCTCAAGCCAGCGCCCGACGCGTTCCTGGCCGCGGCCAAGGCCCTCGGCGCGGACCCGAGGAGCTGCGTTGTCATAGAGGACGCGCCCGCGGGCGTCGCGGCAGCGCGGGCCGCCGGCATGCGGGTCTTGGGCGTCTGCACCACGCTCTCGAGGGAGCAGATGGAATTGGAGAAGCCGGATGCCGTGCGGAGGGACACGAGCGAGGTGACGGTGGAGGAGCTGATGGGGCTGGTGGATTCCACGGCCGTCGCGGCGTGAGGGCGTGGTCGTGGAGAGGCGGAAGTGGTGGGGAGTCGTCGTCGCGAGAGAATTCTTTCTTAAAATTCTTTAAGATAATCTTTCCTCTTTTCTGCTCGAGGTTTTTCGTTTCTGCTCTTTCCCCTCATCGAAATTGTTTCAGAATGCCGAAAGAGAGAGAGAGAGAAAGAAAGAGATTCGGGCCTCTCGTTTAATTTTTTGTAGTTTTTTCTTCAAAAACCGACCTACAAAAAAAAACGTTTTTTTTCCCCTTCTTTCCCTCACCACCCCATCCATCCGCGGAAGTTCTTCGCCACAGACTTCATCACCAAATAAAACACCCCCAGCAGGACCCACTGCAGCCACAGCGGCAGCAAGTTGGTCGCCGGCTTGATCCCCGCCCAAGGCCACCCTTCGAGCCCCGGGTCCCGAAGCACTCGGGTCTTCCCGTCGCTCTGCAAGATCCTGCCGTCGCTGCCGCGGACCAGCAGCAGCGTCGGGATGCCGCGCAGGCTCGCCGCGGCGGCCAGCTGCTCCCTCGCCCCGGCCTCGTCGTCCCAGGCGATGGCCGGGAACGGCATCTGCGCAGCGTAGCGCTCGTAATCTGCGCGGGTGCGGTCGAAGCCGATGAGAAAGGTTTCGGTCGCCGTCGGCAGCAGAGAAGGCGCGCCGCTGCGGTCTCCGTCTCTGCCGCCGTCTCCGCCGTCTCCGCCTCCGTCGCTCTTCTTCGCGTTCCCGGCGCACTTTGCTCTCATCTTTTCGTATGCCGCTGCGAGGCGCGGAGAGAAGGCCCGGCACGGCGGGCACCAGCTCGCGGAGAAGTAGAGGCAGAGGACGGCGCCGGGCGTGAAGAGGTGCGCTGGTGGGGTCGATGACGGCGCAACTGGCCCATTCGACGAGGGCCACAGCAGCTTGGCGCGCTTCAGGGCGCTCAGGTCGATGCACGGGGCGTCGCCGGAGACCGTCTGCTTCGCCTCTGGGGACGCCATCGGCTTTGGAGCGCTTTCGGCGTCGGAAACTCGGGTCGACGGGAGGAAGATTGTTCCGCTCGAACGAAAAAATAATGTGAAGAAATCATTTCTTCACTCGGTTTGTCTTTGTCTTCCCTTTCCCCCCCTTCTCTCCTCTCCGTTCAGCAGCCGGGTTTTCCCTTCCAACCCTCGTTTTCTTCGCGCAGTATGACCTCTCTGAAGGCATGCCCGAACCGTGCGTGAATGACGAAGAATCCCAAGCAGGAAAGAAAGAGAGGAGAAACAAGAGGAGCAGCAGCAGATCGACGATGCCGTGGCCGCGATGGCCGCCGCCGCCGCCTCCACTCCAGCACCACCACCCCGGCGGCGCAGACTGCGCCTGCTGCCTCGCCGCGCCTTCTTCGCTACACCAGACCCTCTCCGAGCTCGACCACTCCCGCTCGGCAGCGGCAGCCGCGGCCGCCGGAGACCTCGCCAGGCTCCGCACGATGATCGACAGGGACCCGCGGGCGGGCGTGGCGCCGCCCCGAGGCTCGAGCGACGGGTTCACCCCCCTCCATCACGCGTCCCGGGCGGGGAGCGCCGCCGCGGTCTCGATGCTGCTGGCCGCCGGAGCGGACCCCAACGCCGAGACCGCCGCGGGAAAGGCCACGCCGCTGCACAGGGCCGCGTTCGCGGGGCACGCCGAGGCCTCGCGGCTGCTGCTGCGGGCCGGCGCCGACGCCGCGAGGGGCGACGCCGACGGCGAGACCGCCGCGTTCAAGGCGGCGAGCCAGGTCAGTCGCCTCTTTTCCCTTTCATGTTTTTTTACCTGTTGCCGAGGATGACAATCGATACTCGCTCGAGCGGAACAAGAAAACCGCGCTGAGGGACACGAAAACTAAAATTATTTTAGCAGAAATTTGAAGTGAGGCAAAAAGTGAGAAAGAGAGGTCCCCCCCCCCTCCCCCCTTGTCCCTCTCACCTCCCGCTCTCCTTTCTCTTCATCACATGCAAAAACTCAGGGGCACGAGGAGCTGATGAGTCTGCTGCTGGAGGCCGCGCCGGAGACTGCCTCGGTGCGGGACGCGAGGAGAGGGAGGACGCCGGAGGAGGCGCTGAGGGAAAGAAGGAGAGCGGGAGCGAACGAAGTGAGAACGGGGAAGTGAAGACGACGGACAGCCTGGAGCATAACCTTGTAAGATAAGAACAGAGCAAATTGAGAGAAAGAGATGACAAACGACTGATCAATTCCGCTCCGTCGCTCGGCCGCGGAGGGGGGGGGGGCGTCAGAAGTGGGGGAGGGGGCGCGAGGGAAAGAAAGAACACAGCAGAAAAAAGGCGACAGAAAAACCACACACCCCGCGCTGTGCAGCTTCTTCGAGCTCCCCCTCTCCCTCTCTCTGCCTAGCCGGCTCTGGAACGCCGACGCCGCCGAAGCAAATTGCTCTGCTTGCCCTGCCGGGCGTTTCCGTGTCCGTTCCTTCGGTGCACGATTGAGACCGCCTGTAGCCAAAGGCTTCATCGCGACACCTCGACAGGTGAGAAGCGTTCACAAAGGACCGGGCTGCGACTCGAGCTTTGTTTCTTTGGAAAAGTCTGCATTGGCCCGACGACGACCCACCGTCTCGACATCGGAGAAGCGGCTTGACGTCAAGAAAAGAGGGACAACTCTTTTGAACGATGGAAGCCCCGTATTTTCCCGCTCTGCTTCGCCCTTCCCAGCCCTCGCCAAGCCTTCGATCGAGAATACGCGACACGTTCTAGCCTTCCAGATGCGAATTGGAGGCAATGCACAGGTCTTTCGACAGGAGAAGAGCATCGGAATCCGCAAAACAAAAAAGCGCCGCATGCCGCCACCGTCGCCGTCGTCGCCTTCTTTTCCCTCTCCTCACCCTCTCCAGCTCCTCTCATCCCTCCCTCCCTCTCCAGGAAATTCGAAAATGGCGACCCCCGCCACCGCCGGTGGGGGCCCGCCGCCGCCGCTCGTCGACGCGGGACCCCCACCAAACCTGCCTCCGGTTAAGACGCCTCCAAATTCGGGCATCGTTCCCGCGCTCCTCCCTGCTGCGTCGCAGAAGAGCGCTGCCGCGGCGGCGGCGGCGCCGCCGACGCCGCCGACGCCCTTCTCCTCCTCGGCGCGGCCCCCGCCCCCCCCACCCTCGCGCGCCGCGAGGGCCAGGCTCGCCCTCCTCGCCCTCCCCTGGCTCCCCCTCTGCGGCTGGCTCGCCTCGGTCGTCGGACTGCTGACCTACGTCGGCGCGGCGGTCGCGGCGGCGACGCCCGGGAGGCGGCTCGCCAAGCTCCTGAACTCTGGCGGCGGCGGCGCGCCGGGGCTCGTCGCCGGCGCCGCGGCGCCCGTCGCGCTCGTCGTCGCCGCCGCCGTGGCCACCGCGGTGGTTGGTGCCGCGGCGAGTGCCGCCAGGGCCGACGCGGCCGCTCGGGCGGACGGGAAGTTTGGCGGCGGCGGCGGCGGCGGAGGGAGTGCGGCGGGAGGAGGCGGCAGAGCCGGCTGGCTCCGGCGGTGGCCGCCGCTGTCGTGGCTCCTCCGCGCGCAGTGCGGGAGGGGCCCTCCGGCGCCCCAACCCTCTCCCGTCCTCCCCGCGCCGGGGACGCCCCTCGGCGGCACGGCGTCCAACACAACGGCGGCGGCAGCGGGGACCAGCCCCACCAAGGCCTCCCTGCAGCTGCAGCACTCGTCGTCGCACCCCCGCGCGGCGCCGTCAGTCTTCTCCTCGTTGGGAGGCAGCCTCCCCGGCGGCGGCGGCGGCGGCCCCGGCTGGAGCTTCGGCAACGGCAACGCTCCGGCGCCGCCTCAGGCCGCCTTCGCCCTCCCGCCGCGGAGGAGGGCCTACCGCGCGCAGAAGCTCGCGTGCGCCCTGATGGCCCTGGCCTGCGGGGCCTTCGCCACCGCTTCGGTCGGGCTGGCGCTCGCGTACGGAGCAGGTGAGAGGAAAAAGATCCCCCCCCCCTTTGAATTTTTCCGCCGCGAGGGGGGGCAAGGAAAAAAATCTCACAAAAAAGCTCACAAAATCGAAACTTCTCTCTCTCTCTCTCCCCCCAAAATAACAGCCGCCATAACCTACTTCGACATGGCCGCCGCGGCCCTCCGCGCCTCCGACGGCACCGCCGCCTCCCTCGCCGTCGCCTCCGACGTCCTCGACGGCGCCGACGCCATCGGCAGCATGATGCGCGACCCTGCCAACATCGACAACCCGGCCCTCGTCGCCCTCAACGCGACGATCAGCCAGCTCTACGAGTCCGTGTCCCCGGGCCTGAGGGCGGCGATGCAGGCAGGGGCCGCGGCCGTGGCGGCGAGGCTCGAGGACGGCGGAAAGCCCCCCAGGGTCGACGCGGCGGCGAAGGACGAGGCGGTCATGATCTGGTCGAGCCCGACCCCCGGGAGCCCGATCGTGAGGGCGACGCGCGAGGCGACGCAGCTGGCCGCCGAGAGGGAGACGGGCGGCAACGCGACGGCGGCGGCGGCGGCGGCCGCCGCGGCTGCCGCAAACGCCCTCTCGCCGCAGGGCGTCCGCGTCTGCCAGTCCAGCCTGTGCGCAGACATGACGGCTGTGCCCGGGGCGAGGTCGAGGACCTGCGTCTGCCGCCCCGCGACGCTGCGGACGCTGCGGCGGCTCGCGGAGCCCGGCGCGGCGAGGGCGGCTGCGGCGGCGGCGGGCCTCCTCTTGCTCTCGTTAGGGTGCGTCGCCCTCCTCGCGGCGTACGCTTCCGCGGCGACGGCGGCGGCCTGCGAGCGCGACGCGGCGCACGGGAGGTGCACGCGGATCGACAGGCTGGTCGAGGCCAAGGCGGCGCGGAGGGCGAGGCAGCATGCGCTGTCTGCGCCGGGGCCGGGGCCCGCGGCGCTCGCGAGGGGCAGCATGGGCTGGCTCGGGAGCGGCGCGGGGGGCAGCTCGCTCGCTCCCCGCGCGAGCGCCAGCGCCGCCGCTACTGCGGCCGCGGCTGCCGCTGCCGTGGCTTCGCCGCGGTCCCTGCCCTCGAGCTCCCCGCGGGCGTGGGGGGGGGGGAGGTCGACGATTCCGGCGGCGCTCGTCTGGGAGAGCGGCGGCGGCGGCGGCGGGACGACGGCGGCGGCGGCGGCGACCACGGCGGCGGCGGCGGCGGCGGCGGCCCCGCCCCTCCCCGCGCCCCCCGGCATCCCGGGGCAGCAGCCCGGGTCCCAGCTCCGTCCCCTCGGCCGGGCGTCGTGGGACGGCGTCGCCTCCGTCACCGTCGGAGGAGGAGCAGCGGGGGGAGCAGGGAACAGCGGCAGCGGCGGCAGCAGAGGCGTCGGAGGCGTCGTTCCTTCGACTTCCTCGGCTGCCGCCGCCGCCGCTGCCGCCGCCGCCGCCTCGCCTGCTGCCGCTGCCCCTGCCCCTCCCCCTGCTCCCTGCATCACTGCCCCGCACTACTTCCCCCCGCCGAGGAGGAGACCCTCCTCCGGTACGCCGGCGACGCCGCGGCAGGTGTCTTGGAGGACGGATTCGGGCTCGGGAGGAGCGGGAGCGGGAGGGGCGAACTCCATCATTGCGAGGGGGAGCAGCAGCTCGAGCGGGGGAGGAGGAGCGGGGGGAGGAGGAGGAGGAGGAGGAGGAGGAGGAGGGGAGAGCAGCAACACGGGCGACGGCGCTGTTTGATAGGAGAGCCGACTCCCTCTCTATCTCCCTCTCTCCTCTTCTTCTGTCTCTCTGTCCCTCTGTCTCTGCCTGCGTCTGAAAAAACGAGCGAATAAAGAAAGAAAACCTTCGCCTGTGTCGGTTGTCCCATGTAAAAAGAGAAGAATAAAAAAACGAAAAAAAAAGAGCAGCCCTCCGCTGCCGAAAACAAAAATAGAAGTCTCACTTTTTCTTCTTCTTCTCTCTCTCCGGGAAACAAAAAAATGGAGGCACCAACGACGACCGATTCTTCTCCTCCTCCTTCTCCTCTTCTTCCTCCTCCCCTCTCTTCCCCTCCCTCTCAGCAACAGAGCAAGAAGGACAGGAGCACCTCCTCGAGCCTTCTGATCCTTCGGGCCTCGGCGGTCGACTGCTGGCTGCTCCGCCGCGGCAAGACGCCGCCGCCGCGGCTTTCTGGGATCGACGAGGCCCGCGCTCGCGCCGCCTTCGACGTTATTGACGGAGACGGGTCGGGGAGCCTCGACGCCTGCGAGCTTGCCGAGGCGCTGGCGCTGCTGGAAGGGGGAGCGGGGCGGGGAGGAGGACGAGGGGACGGGAGCGGGGACGGAGGCGACCGCGAAGAGTCTCCACCGCCCCCGCCGTCCGCGTCCTCGCCCCTTGGTCTCCAAAAGAAGCAGCAGCAGCAGCAGCAGCAGCAGCAGCAGCAGCAGCAAAAGCAGCGGGCGGCCTCGGCTGCGGCGGCGGGCGAGCTCCTCCGGTCTGTCGACGCCGACGGCTCCGGGGCCCTGAGCTTCGCGGAGTTCGCGAGGGCCCTGGCGGCGACGGGGAAGTCCCTCGGAGGAGGAGGAGCGGAAAAGGGGAGGGGAGGGGGAGGCGGAAAGGCGGCGAATGCGGCCTCGGTGCCGTTCGCGCTCGCCGCGGCCGCGGCGTGCCGTGGGCGGCTGCTGTCGGCGCTCTCGGCGAGGGACGGCGCGGCGGCGGCGAGGGTCGCGCTGCGGGCCGCCGCCGTCTCCGCGGACCTCCTCGCCGCCGCGGCGAGAAGCGACGGGACCGGTGGAGAACGAGAAGGAGGCGGCGAGGAGAGGCGGGGGGGGAGGCGGCAGCCGCAGCAGCGGCCGCAGAGCGAAAAAGCCGAGACAACGAAGGCGGCGGCGGCGGCGAAAGCAAAGTCGACGAGCTGGAGACCGCGGGACCCGCCGCTGTCGTGCTATCTGTAATTTCGAGTCCCTTTTTTTTCTCCCTCTTTGCATCGAACAAGTCATCATCAATCGTATAGAGTTACATATCGGAGTTCCGGTTTCGCTCGAAGGGGGGGCGATTATCTTGCTAGGGTAAAGACCTTTTTTCTCGCCGGTGTTTTTCAAATTCTTGTTCTTGTTTTTCTTCGAATGGGGGGGGGGATCGCCGGGGTAAGGGAGAAAGCAACTGATGTATCTGTGTGCGTGCGGCAGTGGCGGTGGGACGCAAACGGCGGGGAGGGGCAGGGCGGGATAAAAAACGAGACGACTTGTTGATGGGGAAAAAAAGACATGCGACAAAAAAAGCAGACGCTCACTCGTGACGGCGCTTGGGGGTGTCTGGTGCAAAAGTAATAAAGAAGCGTCACGGGAGTCCCGCGAATACGCGAGATTAGGGGGGGGGAGGGGTTCACAATCTCGCTCTCTCTCAAAATATTGAGTGCCGGAGTGTGGAGGTGAAGGAGAAAAAAAGTTTGGTTTTTTTGAACAGAAAAATAAATAGAAAAGGAAGACTGAGGCGCCGAGGCGCTTCCTAGTCTTTTTCTCTTGCAACGCGTTGACGCATCTCTATAAGGGGATTATGGGGATAAAAAATTAAGGGGATTAAAGCGGGGAAGCGCCACGGTCGTGGTGGCGGTGGTGGACGAGGGGGCGGAAGCAGGAAGGAACTTTTTTTCTCGCCCAAGTTCCCTATGTCTTCGCCCCCCAGTTCTCGGGTTTTTGAACGAGAAATAGAGCGCCTTTCTGATTTTTGTCGAGGTCGAATCGTGGAGGGCGTTTTAGAAAGAGGACAGCGGGACCACCGCATCGTCGTCCGAGGAGGACTCGCCGCTCGTCTTGTTGTTGCAGCCCTCGTCGTCGTCGTCCGAGGAGGAGGAATTAGTGGCGCGAGGGGAGGCACCGTCGCCGGAGGTCATCATCATCGTCGAGGTCGAGACGGAGGCAGAGGCGGGCTCCACTGTCGCCGCCGCCGTTGTTGTTGTTCTCGGGCGTCCTACCTTTTTCGCGTCGTAGCTGGCGAAGAACGCCGCGTTCTGCTCGCGGAGCTTGCAGAGCACTTTTTGGAAGAAGGAAGAGAGAGGAAGGAGAGAGGAAGAGAGAGGAAGGAGAGACGAAGAGAGAGTGGGTGAGTAAGAGTTGTTTTCGATAAAAAGTGGTCGGTCGAGGTCGAGAGCGAGAGCAACTGAGAGCCTCTGCTTTTGTTTTTCTTTTCTTCCATGCCCCGAGCCCCCACACGTGGTCCTTCCAAACGCCAATGAGACCATTGCAAGGCCTCCGCGCTGAAGCATTACGCTATCTCACGCAAAACAAAGGAATCCGCGAGGACAGAAGAAGAGGAGAACGGGGGTGGACTCACCGATGCTGACGACGAGGGGATGGTGCTTCGAGCGAGAAGAAGAAACGCGGTCGACGATCTCGACGTCGCTCAGGGGCACCCCGGCGGCGAGCTCCTGCTCGAGCGCCAAGCGCACGAGGTCGAGATCCTCTCGGGAGACCCGCGCCTGGGATTGCTTGGGGGCGGAGGGCCTACGGACGGCCAGAGGGCGCGCAGAGCAGGGCGAGGGTCGGCTGAAGCGGTTCGTGGGAGGTCTTGGGGCGATGACATCTTTCGAGGCCTCGTCCAGTATCATGGGCGCGGCGCGAGCGACGTCCTTCGATGTCGGGGAGCAGCACATGGCAAACTATTGATCCTGGGGGCACCAAGGAAAAAATGCTCCCTGGGAGGCGACTCGCGGGGGAAGAGATGGGTCGAAAGAAACGTCACTTGAAAGAATTTTGAAAAAGAGCTAAGAGCAAAGAAAAAGTGTTTTTTTTTCTCAGTCAGCGTCAGCGTTCTCGGTCAGCGTCTCGGCGTCAGCGTAGTTTCAGCCTGAAAAGGGGCAAGCCCCGTGTCGAACTCGAGTTTTACAATTCGTGCAGCGCTCGCAAGAGAGAGCCGGAGAGAAAAGAAAAAGGAAGAAGAAGAAGACGAATCACGAAGGCTGCGAAGACTTCTCCTCACTCTCCCTCTCTTTCAAAGACTCCACCCCCGCCGCTGACAACCTCCGCTCTCGGCGGTCGGCCGCGCGCAGAACGGCCAGCAGCGTCCCGGCCCTCGGCGCGCAGGGCGACGCCGCCGCGGCCTGCTGCTGCATTTGCATCCGCTGCTCCTCCTCCTGGCTTCCTCCTCTCATCGGCGACGGCGGAGGGAAGAGGTGAGGCGGCAGAGCCAAGACCTCCCCTCCTCTTCCTCCTCCTCGTCGTCCTCCTCCTCCCTCTCCCCCGCCGCTCTTCCTCCTCCCCCCCTGCGGCTCCTTCTTCCTCGTCCACAGGCCCGCCGCCGCCGACGCGCCGTCGTTCAGCGCCGCCGCGGCCGCGAACCTCGCCCACGCCCTCGGGCTCACCAGCATCTCGCCCCGGGTCGCCGCCGACCGGTGCGCGATCACGACGGGGGCCAGGTCGGCGGCGGCCTTGCCGAGCGTCGTCAACGCCGACCCCGTGTCGAAGAGCGTCGCCGAGTCGGCGAGCGCCGCGGCGCGCGCGAACCCGGCCGCGAAGAGCCTGTGCGACCGGAGCTGCTCGGCGACGGGCACGCACCGCCCCGAGCGCAGGCGCCTCCAGACGCCGCGGGCGACGGCGAGGCCCGGATCGCAGGTGACGCCGACGACCTCGACGCGGTAGGGGAGGTGGCCGGCGGGAGCAGGGACGGTGCGCTGCCAGTAGATCGAATCGTCGGCGGGCTCGCCGTCCGCGTCGCCGTCGGAGGCGTCGCCTCCGCCCTCGCCGCCGCCGCCGCCGGCTCCCCCGCCCTCCTCGTCCTCGTCCTCGATCGCTCTCTCTGCGCCCCCCTGCCACCCGGGCCCCCTCCTGTAGAGCCACCCGTGGTCCCTCACCATCGCGATCGTCGCGCGCACGAAGGGGAGCCACGCCATCGTGCCGTCGAACACGACGTCGCGCTGCTCGTTGACGGCCGCGACCAATAATTCCTCGGCGGCGCACGTCGAGTACTCGTGCACGAAGCGGCCGAGCCTCTTCTCCTCCTCCTCGTCGTCGTCCTTCTCGTCGGTATCCGAGGGAGCAGCGGTCCCGGCGCCTCCGGCGACGCTGCCGGCACTGTCGGTCGACAAGCCCCGGCTGCGACGTCCTCCCTCTCCTCCCTCTCCTCCTTCCTGCCTGGCCCTGCGCGAGCGTTCGGCCGCGGCCCTCGCGGCGGCGGCCGTCGCCTTGATGGCGTCGGCCTCGATCACCACGGGGGGCGCGGCGGCGGTCAGGCGCGTGAGGGCCCACAGGTCGTCCCGGGCGACGACCTCGCGAACCGTCGACTTGCCGGCGGCCATCCCGCCTAGTTTTTTTGATTTTTTTTGGAGGAACAAGTTTGAGAGATGAGTTTTTTTTGGAATTTTTTTCGCCCGAAAAAAAAGAAAAGAAAGCTCACCTCCGAGCAGTAAGAGCACCGGGGGCCGCGGTTTCGCCGGAGGAGGGGACAGGACCCTCTCCGGGGAAGGGAGAGAAGAATCATGCGGCTGCTGCGGGGTTCTCAGCGGCGGAGACTTGTGGCTTCCCGCGCTCGCCGGCCGCCTGCGGCGCTGCTGCTGCGATGGCCGCGGCGGCGGCGGCGGGGGCTGCGCCGGGAGCGGCGTCGAAAAGGTCTCTTCTTCTTCTTCTTCTTGCTCTTCGTTTGCATCTTCCTCGCGCTCGTCATCGTCGTCAGAAGAAGATGACTGCGGAGAAGGAGGAACAAGCTGAGGAAGAAAGGCAGTCTCGGACGCTGCCCTGGGCATCGCCGGAGCCTTCTCTTCGCCCTTTTCGCCTTGGGCGGCAGCGGCAGCTGCATCGGCTGCGACAGCATCGGCGGCATCAACGGCGGCCGCTGCCGGCTTGTCAAAAAAGGCCTCCTCGAGCGACAGGAACCTCCTCCGCGATCCGAGCATATCTCGAGTCACCCGCTGCTTGCTGCCCGCGCATTTCGTAGTTCCTGCTCCCGCTCCTCCGCGGAAGGGCCCGAAGCCGGGCAGAGACGGGGAGAAGGGGCTACTCGAGAGCGCCGCGGCGACGCTGCCGCCGTTGCCGCCGCCGACGCCCCCGCGCCGCTTCATCTGGAAATGGTTGTTGGCCTTGAGCAGCCTCGTCGCGGGGACGGCAGCTGCCACGGAAGGGTTCTTGAGGAGGCCGCCGCCGCCGCTTTTGGAGGAGGAAGAGGAGGAGGAAGAAGAGGAGGAAAACGGAGAATGGGCGCGAGATAGGGAGGAGGAAGGAGAAGAAGAAGAGGAGGGAGGCGCGCCGCCGCCGCCGCTTCCTCCCCCTCCTCCGATGTCGAGCGCGACAACGGCCCGTTCGGCCGCCGCCCTCGCGGCCTCGCTGGGGCCCCTGGAGCCCGCGTCGGCGTCAAAAGCCGGCGGGGGCCAGGCGGCGGCGAGCGAGGGGAGCTCCCCGACGCTGGCGGACCGCCTCCTGTGGCCCAGCGCGGGCGGGAGCGGCGCGGCGGCGGCGGTGGAGGCAGGCGCGCCGCCGCCGCCGCCGCCGGAGGGGAGCGGCGGCTGCGGCGAGGGCGCCCCCGGCGAGCACGCCCCCCACGAAGGGAAAGGAGGAGGGCCGGCGCCAGAGGCGCCGAGCAGCCCGCGCCGCCGCGTGTCGGCGGCGTTGGCCGCGACGACCCTATCCAGCGAGTCCCAGTTGCAGCTGAGGTAGTCGAGCAGCAGGCGCTCGAGCTCGGCCATGAGGGCCCCTGCGACGCGGGCGAGCGAGGCCGCCTCCTTGTCGTTTTCGTCGTCGTCTTCGTCGTCGTCGTTGGCAGCGGCGGCGGCGGCAGAAGAAGAAGAGCTCGCTCCTCCTCCTCCGTTTGCATTCTCCGCGAAGACGTGCCTCGCGTCCCTCCTTCTGCTCCTGATGGAGACGGAGACGTGCGCCGGGGCCGGCGGGAGCAGGCTGAGGCGCAGCGCCCGCGCCGAGAGGGAGAGCGACGACGAGGAGGAGTTCGAGTTTGACGCGTCGGCAGCCTCGGTCGGCGAGGTCGGCTCTGTGCTGCCTCTGCTCTCGCTCCCGTTGCTCCTCCCTCTCCCGTCGAAGTTGGCGAGCTCGGCCGCGACCGCGGCCTCGAGCACGGAGGGAGGGAGCCTGTCCGCGACGCAGCGGGGGGAAGGGGGAGCGCCGCTCGAGGAGGAGGGGGCGGGGCCAGGAGGGAGCGGGAGGAGGGAGCTCCCTCCCCCCCTGCCCGCCGCCGGCGCCGCGCCGCCTCCCTCCGCCGCCGCGGACCCCACCAGGAGCCTCTCGAGCTTCGCCGCGGCCACCAGCAGCGGCTCGAGCCCCAGCGACGCGAGCCCGTCCGCGAGCCCGGCGGCGTCGGCGCGGAGGTAGAGCGCCGCGAGGGTCTCCAGGGCGCGGCGGGTCCTGGTGTCGGTCTTCAGCTTCGAGGCGGGGGCAGGGGACGGGGTGGCCGTCGCTGCCGTCGCTGCTGCCGCTGCCTCGGCTGCCGCCTCCCCGCCCTCTCCCTCTTTCTCGTTTTCGCCGCCGCAGCACCCGAGCAGGCGGTCCGCGGCGTAGACGCTGAAGGGCACGTCGGGGAGCGGGGGCCTCTCGGTGGCGTCGGAGGGCGGCTCGGAGGCGTGACGCCAGGGGACGAGGAGCACCGAGGCCGAGGGCGCCGAGGGCGTCGCCGATTGTCGCCCGGACGAGGACGCCGAAGCGTCGTCGCCTCCGGGCGCCTCTTTCCCGCCCCAGCGCACTTGTCTGTCTCCGGGGGCCTCTGGCTTCTTGTTCTGACTCTTCTCGAGGCCCCTCAGGGAGAGGAGCCTGTGGGGCGTGTTTTGTTTGCGAGAGAGAGGAGAAAGGGCAGGTGACGGTGATGACCAGAGTTTCGAATGCCCCATCGCTTTGGTTCTTCGCCATCACATCTTCTCTCGTGTTTTTTACCTTCGTCCGGCCTCTGATGCCGCAAGCCCAGCCGCGAAGGCAGCCACGAGCATCGCGCTCGCCGAGCTGCCCGGCGAGGGCGACATTTTTTGGAGAGCGCGAGAGCGCGAATACTGAGAGAGAGAGAGAGAGAGAGAGAAACAAAGAAAAAAAAGTGACTGCGAATGAGATCCTTTTTGTTTTTTTGCACGCCACCCAAAAGACTCCCCTTCAAAACTCTCCTCTCAAAACTCCCTCTCTTTGCCTTTTCTTTTTTTCTACTTGTTGTTGTCCTCCCCGCCGCCAAACTTCTCGATCAGAGCCGCGGCGGCCACGTGCGACGGGCTCTTTCCCTGCGCCTCCGCCGCCGCAGAGACCGCCTCGAACACGGAGACGGGCAGCGACACCTTGGGGAGAGACTCGCTCTCGCCGCCGGCGTTTTCGGAGACAAAGCCCTTGGCAAACTCCCGCAGCGCCGCGGTCCCCGCCCGCGCGCAGCAGTCCCCCAGCGTCTCCCCGGGCCTGCGGGCGCTCCTCCAGTGCGCGAGTAAAGGTTCCAGAGTGGACTCGAGCTTCTGGACCTTGACGCGGTCGAGGTAGAGCTCGTTGAGCCTGGTGCCGGCAGCGGACCCGCCGACCCACAGCTGGTACGAGTTGGGCCCGTCGCCGACGAGGCCGATCTCGGCGGCGTATGGCCTCGCGCAGCCGTTGGGGCACCCCGTGACCCGCAGGGCGAAGCCCTCGGTCTCGGCGAAGCCCATCGAGGTCATCAGGGAGCGCACGCGGCGGTGCAGCGACGGCAGCGCCCGCTCGGCCTCGGTGACGGCGAGGCCGCACAGCGGCAGCGCCGGGCAGGCCAGCGAGTTGGCGTCGAGGAAGTCGACGTCGTCGACGTGCGCCAGGCCCGCGGCGGCCAGCTCCGCCTGGATCGCACTTTTCTTGGAGGGGTCGATGTCGGAGAGCACGAGGTTCTGCTGCGCAGTGATGACGACGGGGATCCCCTCCCGCTCGATGATGCTGCGGAGCGTCTTCTTCCCTTCGCCCTTGATGCGGCCCCCCGGCACGTGGATCCCGTAAGACCACCTGCCGTCGCCCTGGTCGGTCCAGCCCAGGAAGAGCTCCTCTTTCCAGGCGGGCAGGGCCCTGAAGGGCTCGAAGGCGTGGCCGAGGTACTGCTCGACCGTGGAGCGGAACCGGTCGACGCCCCACTCGTCGATCAGGTACTTGAGCCGCGCCTGCCTGCGGTCGTCCCTACGGCCGTAGTCGCGCTGTTTTGTTGGTGTTGTTTCGTTTGTTGAGCAGGGGGGGTAGGGGGGGCGTGAGCAACGGAAGAAAGAGGGAGATGAAAAGAAAAGAAGAAGAGAAGCAAAAAAAAAAAAGCCCGAAGAAACAAAAAAAAACCCGAAGCCTCTTCTCCATCCCCCCCCCCCTCTCTCTCTTTCTCTCTTTCTCTCTCTCCCTCTTTCTTTCTTGCTCACCTGCGTCGCCACGATCGCCTTGACCGCGGCCAGGATCCTGTCCCTGGGCACGAAGCCGATCGGGTCCGCGAGGCGAGGGTAGGTCGTCGGCGCGCGGTGCGACCGCCCCATCCCGCCGCCGGCGACGACGTCGGCGCCCAGCACCTCGCCCGGGTTTTGCGGGTCCATGATGACCACGAGGCCGAGGTCGTTGGTGAACAGGTCCACCGAGTTGTCGCCCGGGACCGTCACCGCGACCTTGAACTTCCGGGGGAGGAACTGCGCCCCGTAGATCGGCTCCGGCGAGCCCACAAAGTTGGTCCCGTGCTCGTTCTCGTCGCGGGCCGCCGTCACCTCGGGCCTCTCAAAGACGGAGCTCGCGAACTTCTCCCCGTCGAGCCAGACATCGTAGTAAGCGCCCGACTGCGGCGCGAGCAGGTCGGCGACGTCTTCCGCGAGGCGAGCGCAGGCCGCGTAGTCGGGGCGCGATGCCTCGGAGAAGGGGGCGGCCGGGGCGCAGACGTTTCGGTTGACGTCGCCGCACGCGCCCAGGGTCGAGCCCATCGCCTTGACGACCGACGAGAAGGCCGTCTTGAGGTCGCCCTTGAGCACGCCTGTTTTTTTTTTTTTTTTTTGGACAGAGAGGATTCGGAAACGATCGAAAGAAAGAGGAACGATGAGTTTTGTCGGGGTGGGCCTCTGTATCATCTTTCCTGCCGACCTCGTGCCCCGAAAAAAAAAATCACGAGTGAAAAAAAAAAAAATCGCACCGTGCAGCTGGTAGGCCTGCCTCGTCGTCAGCCTCAGCGTCCCGTTGCCCACGTGATCCGCCAGGTCGTCCATCGTCAGGTAGAGCCCGTTCGACACCCTGCCCGCCGGCTGCCTGGTGCGCATCATGAACTGGTACGCCTTGCCCCTGCCCGCGCCGCGCTTCTCGCGGTCGTCCTGCTGGTAGCTGCCGTGGAACTTCATGAGCTGGGCGGCGTCCTCCGAGATGTTGCCGGGGGCAGTGGTGAGCTCCTCCATGAGCGGGTGGCGGAGGTAGTCGGACTTCTCCTTGAGGATCTCGACCTTGGAGCTGTGTTGGTGTGGGTCGGTTGACGGGGTTGGGTGAGATGGCGACGATTCAGGGGAGGGTACAGGGTCGAAGGAGAAAAAAGAGGTGTTGTCATCGTCGTCGTCAACATCGTCGTTCAATTCTCTTCAGCCCAGGCGCTCTGGACACTTTGAAATCCGATTCTGCCGACATCAGCGCACGCGGCTCATTGTCTCGAGAGTGCTCGAGTAAGCAATCGAAAAAAGACAGGAGAGCGTCGAAGGCTTAGGGGGCGCAAATACTGAGAGCTCGAGCGACGGCTCTCTCGCCCTCCAGAGAGAGCCACCCCATGCCACGAAAAGAAGACACTTGGAGGTGGCACCAAAGCGCTTTCTCTATTCGGAATTCTTTCCTCCACCGGGCGACATGACGCCAATATGTCGGTCTCCGGCGAGTGAGGAAGACTCGGAAGAGGAACTACGAGCGCGTGAACTTTTCGAGAGCGAAACAATGAAAATCCCCACTCACCGCTTCGGCGGCTTTGATGTCGGCGGGCGGGCCGGGGTCGCGACGGCGACGACGTGGAGGGAGCCCCTTCCTGGTCGTCGCTGCTGCGTGGAGGAGGACGCTGCCGCAGAGGAGGGTCCCGCCCTAACGGCTGGGAGGGAGTGGGCGTGCATCTTCGGAGCACGAGAGAAGGAAGAGAAGGAAGGAATGAAGAACGAAATCGAAATGCTTGGCTCTCTCGCTCGCCACGGCCAGCGTCCTCGGAGAAGAAGGAAAAGAGTGAAGCCCTCGACTCGAGCTTTTTCTCAAAGCTCTGTTCACCAATTCAAAAGGTCGCGTTCGAGGCCTCCCTCTGCTGGTCTCCTCCTCTTTACCACACGCACGCAGCCGAGCACTATGGGCGCCTCCCCCAGCCCCTCTGCGCCGCCAATGACGGCTGCTGCTGCCTCGGCGGGCGGAGCGAACGCGACGTTTGACGTCCGGCGAGCGGCGGCGAACACCAGCAGCAGCGCGAGCGGCAAGCCGCCCCTGCTCCCTGCCAACGCGCGCCTGGCCGTGGCCCCTCCTCCTCCTCCTTATGCGTCTCAGCCTCCATTAACTCCCGTGCAAGCCGCTGGCGGTGGAAGGAGGAACAGGAGGAGGACCATCAGGGAGCGGTGCGGGTAAGCATTCGAAACCTCGTCGGGCACGAAGTGAAAATTGGCGCATCGAATTAGAAACATTTGCGCGTCTCCTTTGCTCGTTTACCGCCTTTTCGGCCCGTTTCTTTTGCGTTGAAACGAGAGCATGGACAATAGAGAGAACGAGCATCCTAAGGGAAAGCAACTCAGAGGTCGAGAAACGGCGAAAGCCAAAAGAGGAGGCGAATGGTTCCTCTCGCTCGTGTCACGCTTTTTTTTCTTCTCTTCTTCTTTCACCTCTTCTCAACCCCAACCTTCGCAACTCTCCAACTCCAAACTCTCCCCCACAACAGCGGCCGCTGCCGCTACGTGCCCATCCTGGGCCTCGTAGGCGTGCTCCTCTGCCTGGCCGGGCTCGCAATCTACGCCGGGGGGGCCGTCCCTGCGGGCAGGACCATCGCTGCGCTCGTGTCGAAAGTCGATACGAAGACCAGTGCCGCTTCTCCTTCTTCTTCGAGCAGCGGCGGCGAAGAAAACTCTACTTCTCCGCCTCGCCCGACGGGGAGAGGCCCTCTATCCCGCCTCGTGGAAGCCTACATCGTCACGACAACGGTCGGTTTTACATACGGCCTTAATTTTTTGAGAGAGGAAGCGGAGGTTGGAAAGAAGATGAACAGAAGAAGGAAAAGGAAAAAAACTCACCGCTTCTTTTTTCTTTTCATTAAAAAAACAGGCCTCCGTCGCTGCGGCCACCATCACCGTCGTTCTCGGAGCCGCGGCGCACGCCGCGAGGGCGAGGCAGCGGGCGGCGCTCGACGAGCACTGCGAGAGCGTCTCCGTCTCGGGCTACGGGAGCGGGAACAATGGCAGCAGCAGGAACGGCAGCAGCACCGGAACGCCGCCGCCCTCCGCCTCCAGAGCCAACGCCGCCGCTTTCACGGCCCCCTCCTCCTCTGCCTCCCGCCCCCAGAAGCCCAGGCGCCGCGCCTTTACCTGCGTCCGCCGCCTCTCCGCCGCGGCCGCGCTGTCGGCCTGGCTGCTCGCGGCCTGGTGCGTTTTGCTGGTCGGCGCGCACGTCTCGGCGAGCCTCGCGATGGAGCAGGTCGTGCGGGGGAGCGACACCGCGATCTCGACGCTGAACTACTTTGCGGGCACGGCCAACGAGACGTTCGCCGCTGCGAGGCAGGTCGGAGGGGGGATCTTGGACGGGGTGGCGAGGGTCGGGGCGAGCCTGGGAGGAGGAGCGGGGGCGAGCGGAGGCGGCGTGGGGGGCGGAGGAGGAGGGGGGCCGGCGCTCCCGCCGGGGCCGGCGCCGGGGGCGACGCAGCAGCGGTCGAAGCAGCCGCAGCAGCCGCCGGCGGCCGCAGCGACGGGCGACGCCGAGGCAGCCCCTTCCACCGCCAGGCCCTTCATGGAGTCTGCGCGCCAGGCCGCCTCGGACCTGGGCGCGGCGCTGGGACCGACGGCGCAGAGGATGGAGAGCGCGCTCGCGGCCGCGGCCAAGGCGAGAGGCGACGACGCCGAGGGGGGGCCCGCCGCCGCTCCTCGCGACAAAGCCGGGAGAGGAAGCGCCGCTGCTGCTCCCGCGGAAGGAGGAGGAGGAGGAGGATCCACCATCAAGAGCATGGCGAACGCGCTGCGCGGCCTCGTGGGCTCCGCCGCCGCCGCCGCCAACGCCGCGGAGCACCCGGGGGCGGCGGCGGCGGCGGCGTCGCCGGCTGCTCCTGCAGCCCCGGCAGCGGCTGTCGGCCGAAAGATGCTCCAAAAGGGGGGAGGATCCCCCTCCGCTGCCGCTGCCGCATCCCCGGGAGCTTCCGCCGCTCCTCCAGAAGAGCACCCTGCGGCGGCCGCGGCGCGCTTCCTCGACGCGCTCGCGGCGCTGCAGCCGACGAGGGAGGACATGCTCTCTGCCGCGGCCGGGGCCTCGCGCGCCGTCGAATCCGTCCGACGCGGCGGCGGTGGGGGGTCCGGGCCTGCCGCCGGAACGGGAGCCGGCGGAGCCGGCCTCGTCTGCCCCTCGGTGGTCTGCCTCGACGTGCGCCTCTTCCCGGCCCTGGCCTCCGACGCATGCGTCTGCAGCGCGGGCGACCTCGACGCCGTCGGCGGGCTCGCGGCGACGGCGCGCAGGCAGCTCCGCGGCTCGCTGGTGGGCCTGGCCTGCCTGTACCTGGGGGCGTCGATCCTCGCGGCGAGGCTGACGGCCGAGGCCGCGAGGGCCGCGCACGACGGCGACCTGCTGTTCTCCGACAGGCTCGAGGGGCTCGTGGCCGCGGCGGGCGCGAGCGCGGCGGCGGCGAGGGCGAGGGCCGCGGCGAGGAGGGAGCACAGGGAGGCCGTGGCCGCCGCGACCGCTGCGACCGCTGCTGCTGCTGCTGCTGCTGCAGCCGCAGCGAATAACAACACTTTGACGCCCCTGGCTGCGACGGCGATGAGGTGGCCCGGGACGGTTATGTGAAAAGAAGAGAGGAGGAAAAGAAGAGAGAAAGAGGGGAAGAAGTTTTTCCGTTTTTGCAAAAAGAAAAAAGAGAAAAAAGGAAAGAAAAAGAATCCTTCTTCTCTACCTCCCGACCCCGGCCGCGCCGCACCCGCGCATCCACCCAACCGCCTGCCTCGGAGGCGCCAGTGCGATCCTGAAGAAGCCGCTTGCCGCCGCCGTCCAAGCTTCCGCCGCCGAGGCGCCGCCGCTCCTCTTGGCCTCGGACGCCGTGGTCGTGGCAGAGGCCACGCTGCCCCTCCTCGCCAGCGCCGCCTCGAGGTCGATCGAGGGCTTGATGCGCGCTTCGGACGTGCAGCTCTCTTTCCTCCTTTTCTCCGCCAGCAGTGAGGCTCGCCGCGAGAGCAGCGCCGCGGTCCTCCTGGCGGCGGCGGCCGCCGTCGCCGCCCTCGCCGCCGCCGCGGCCTGAGCCTCCTCGGCCTCGGCCTTTTCAAACGCCGAGAGGGCGGCTTCTTTTCGGGCGAGCTCGGCCTCTCTCGTCCGTCGTCTCCTGGCCTCGGCCTCTCTGGCGCGCTGCCTGGCTCTGCAGGCGTCTTCCGCTGCAGCAGCAGCGGCGCCGCCGCTGCCGCTGCCCTCGCTGTCGTCGGCGGCGCCGCCGGAGGGAGGGGCTCGCTGCCGCTGTTGCCTCTCTGCCCTCGCCGCCGCCCTCGCCGCGGCCCGCCGCTCGAGCTCCTCTTTGCGGGCGAGGAGCTCCTTCGGAGAGAAAAGCCTCCTTTCGTTTTCTTTCTGCTTCTGCTGCTGCTGCTGCTGCAGCTGCTCCGCCTCCGGCTTGCCGCTCTGCCGCGGCTGCTGCTGCTCTCGCCGCTTCCGGAGAGGCGTTTTCTTTTCCTTTGAGGAGGAGTCCGCCACGGCCGCCACCCTCCTCGCTGCGTCCGCAGCGGCGGCCTCGGCCACCGCAACGCGGAGCTCCCACTGTCGCTGCTCTTCTTTTTCTTCTTCTTCGTCCCTTTTGTCGTCGGAAGCGCGAGGACGAGGAGGCGGCGAGGACATGGTTTTTTTTGGTCAGTTTAAAAATAGAAAAAAGAAAAATGAAGAAAAAGAGCGAGAGGGGGTCTCGGGCGCGTCACCGGTTTTCACTCACTCGACGACGAAAAGGAGCGTTGCTTGTTCTTCTTCTATCTCTCCCACCTCCACCTCTTTCCCTCTCTCTGCGCTTGCGCGCCCCTGCTGCCTGCCTCCAATGCAGCCCCGCACCGTAGCGGCCGACGAGGAGCAGCAGCAACACTCTGCTGCTGCCCCAATTGCTGCTGATGCGTTGCGCTACTCATCGTTCGGCCTCTCCAAAAATCCCTCCGCCGCTGCAGCAGTAGCTCAGCCTCAACAGCCTCAGCAGCAGAAGCAGCAGAAGCAGAGCCGGCTCAACAAGGCCCTGCGCACGGGTCCCGCACCCTGGTCCGTGGCTGCTCCCGGGAGAGCATCGGGGGCCGTCGCAGGTGCGTGAGGAGAGAGAGAGAGCATCAATCGAAAAACACCGCGCGAAAAAAATCAAAATGAATGGTTTCATGTCTCTTCTTTCTCCTTCTCTTCGCGTTCCTCCTTCCCTCGCTCGTGCTTTTCCGAGGACCAGAAGAGCTCTCTACAATGTCTCCTTATCTCTGACGTTGAAAGAATAATGAAAAACAAAGCACAAAAAACAGCAGACGACCGCATCGCAGCCCGGCATGCGCATGCGCATCGGTCGGGCGACGCCGCTTTCGCCGCCGCCACTGAGGCCGCTGCCGCTGCCGCAGGAGCAGCAACTCCTACCCCGCGCGACCCTGCCGCAGACTTTTTCCTCCAGCGCAGGCCCGCTTCTCCCGACTCCCCGACGAACGACGGAAATGGTGAGGACGTCTCCGAGATCGCCCTCGACCTCGAGTCCACGCTCAAGCTCTCGGACGCGCTCGCGGCCGCCGGGCTGAGCAGCAGCAAGCCTGCGAACCCCGCTCCCGCTCCTGTTGCTCCCGCTCCGGCTCCGGCTCCCGTCTCGCGCCGCTGGTCGACGCTCCTCAGCCCGGCGGGCTTCCTCAAGCGCGCCGCGTCCGAGGAGAAGGAGGCGAAAGAGAGGGCCGAAGGAAATGAGAGCAATGAGGCTGCCGCTGCCTCTCCGGCGAAGCAGCAGCAAGAGCGGCAGCAGCAGCAGCAGCACCAGCGCCGCCCTCGCTCTCCGCTCGCGGCTCTCATTAGCCGAGCCCGCCAGCAGCAGCAGCAGCAGCAGCGAAGCCCGCAGCAGAAGCCCGCCGTCGCAGCGGCGCTCCGCTCCGACCTCCTGCTCTCTGCCTCGACGCCCCCTCCCCCTCCTCCGCCGACGGACGCCTCGACGTTCGCTGCGGCGGAGGCGGAGGCAGAGGCGGCGGCAGCGAAGCAGCGGCAGTGGGCTCTCCCCGCGCTCTCTCTCGCCGTTCCCGCCAAGAAGCCAGGCTCCTTCTTCGCGTCCCCTCCCGCTGCCGCCGCCGCCGCCGACCGGCCCCGCCCCGCTTCCTCCTCCCCCTCGGGCCCCGCCACGGCCGGGAAGCGCGCCTGCCCGCCGGGGCAGAGCTCGGCGCGGGGGGGGAGGGGCGTCCACCGCGCCTTCTTCGGCTCCTCGCCCTCCCCGCCCCGCGCCGCCGAGGGGGGCGAGAGGAGGGAAGAGGAGGAAGGGCACCGGGAGCAGCCGGGGGCGGGCGGGCGCGAGCGGTCGCCTCCTCCCGCACCTCCTCCTCCTCGCGAGTCCACCCCGCCCGCCCGGCACGGCAAGGGGGCGGTGGCGGGGACGGGGGGCAGCGGCGGCCCCTCCTCGATGGGAAGCATCCAGAGGCGTCTGCTCGCGTTCAGGCGGAGGAGGTCGCTGGCGACTGCCGCCGCCGGCGCCGGGGCCCCGCCGCCGCCGGAGCAGCCGGGCGCGGCGGCGGCCCCCCCGACAGGGGAGGCAGAGGAAGCGGGCGAGGCCGCCGCGGCGGCGGCGAGGGCCGCCCGCGCCGCCCCCGCCTCCTCCGGCCTCCGCCCCTCCTCGGCCTCCCTGCTCTCGATCCCGAAGCGGCCCCCGTCCCCGGCGCCGGCGGCGCAGCAGCAGCGGCGGCGCGCCGCGGCGCTGGCGGCGGCGTTCCCCCTCCCCTCCCGAGCAGGCGACGGCGCCCCGCGGCCGAGCGGCGTCTCCGCCGCGTCGGCCCCCCCCGGCCCCGCCGCGTCCTCGCCGCTCCCCTCCTCCTTCCCCTCCCAGGCGCCCCCTCCTCCCGCCCGCGCAGGGGGAGGCGGGGCGGCGGAGGGGAAGGGCGAGGAGCGGGAGCGGGGGGAGGCCCCCGCGGCACCCTGGCCCAGGATTGACGTCTCCGCGCGGGGGGGGGGCGCCCCGAGGCCGCGGCCCGCCGCCGGCCCCGCGCCGGGGACGCCCCGCGCCTCCCCTGGCGGCGCCGGAGGGGCGGCCCCGGCTGCCGCTGCTGCTGCTGCTGCCGCTGCCGCCGCTGCTGCCGCTGCTGCTGCTGCTGCTGCCGCTGCCTCCTCTGCCTCCTACTCCGAGGCCGTGACCCCCGCAGCGGCCCTGCCGGGCCCGCGCTCGCCGACGCCCCCCGCGGAGGACGGCATGGAGCTCGACACGCCCTTTGCGGCGCGGCGCGGGGGGCCCACGAGCGGCGGAGGCGGAGGAGAGAGAGCCGGGGGGAGAGGAGCGTCGGAGCGCCGGCCCTCTTGGCCCTCGCCTTCCCTCCCTCACGCCGCGGACGCGACCTCGGTCGACGGCGGCGGCGGCGGCGGCGCCCGGCGGGCAGGCCCGGGGAGGGCCGCGTCGGCCTCCAAGACCCCCGCGTTCGACGCGGCCTTTGCCGGCGCCGCCGCCGCCGTCGCCGGCGGCCTCGCCCCGTCGCCCCCCGCCGCCGGCGCCGCGTCCGCGCGGGCGAACGCCGGGGCCGGCGCCTCGACGGGCCCGAGCGCGGCCAGGGAGAGGGCGCAGGCCCTGGCGTCCGCGGCGCTCGAGTGCTGCTTCGCCGCCGACCTCTCCGCCGCCGCCGCCGCCGGCGCCGGGGGGGTGGGCGACGGCGGCAGCGCGCTCTCGCCGACGTCGCCGCCGTCGGCGCGCTCGCGGCTGGCCTCGCGCGTCGCCGCGGCGCTGGCCCCCGCCCTCGAGGCCGCGACGGCCGAGGCGGCCGGCGCGCGCGAGGAGGCCGCGGCGCTGCGCCGGGCCCTCGGCGAGCAGCGGCGGCAGCGGGGGGAAGGCGGGGGCCCGGCCGCCGCCCTGGCCTCGCTGCGCGAGGAGCTCCGCGAGCTGCGCGAGGCCAAGGCCGAGACTGACCGCGCCTTCAGGTCGCTCCATCGGGATAAGTACCTGCCGCTGAAAGAGAGCGCCGCCGCCTTGAAGCTGGCCGCGGCCGAGCTCGAGGCCGAGGCCGAGCGCCTGCGCGCGGCGGCGTCGGCGTCGGCGGCGTCGGCGGCCGAGCGCGAGGCGCACGCGGCGGCCGAGGCGTCGGCGGCCGTCGCCGACGCCAGGGCCGAGGCCTCCGCCGCCAGGGAGGAGGCCGCGACCGCGAGGGAGGAGGCGTCGGAGATCCGCGCGCAGCTCGCCGAGGCCCGGAGGGCCGCGAGCAGGAGGGAGGCGGAGCGCGAAAGCGAGGCGAGGGCGGCGAGGGCGGCGGCCGCGCTGCGCTCCGAGGCCGCCGCGGCCCGAGCGGCCGCCGCCGAGGCCCTCGCCGCGGCCGAGGACTCCGCCGCGGAGCTCGAGGCGGTCAGAAAAGAGCTCAAGGTGGCCGAGAGGGAGAAGGCCGAGGTAATGGGCATCTGCGAGGGGCTCGTGGCGCAGCTGCAGGGGGAGGGGGACTAGGATGGAGGTGGGGGGGGGGGGGAGAGAACAGAGAAGAGACGTTTTTTGATTTTTGAAAAAACAACTTTTTCTTTTTTACAAGACAGAACATCCGCCTCCTTTTCCTCCTCCTCCTCCTCCCCCTCCTCCTGATCTTTCCCTCGCCTCCCTCACCAGCGCCTCTGCGAGCTCCTCCTGCGTCGACCAGGCAACCACCGAGCGGCACAGCAGCCTCGTCTTCTTCGCGAGGGAAGAAGGAGGAGGAAACGAGGAGGGCGACGAAGAAGAGGGCGACGGAGGCGCAAGCACTGCGGCGCCAAACGCGGCGCGCCTCCCCTCTTTTCCGTACCGCTCCCGCGCCAGCGCGGCGTCGAGCGGCCCCAGGCAGCTCGCGGCAGGGCACACGTCGTTGGCGCCGTCTCCCAAGTAGAGGCACCCGCGAGCGTAGGGGGCCCCGGGCCCCGCGACGAGCAGCCGGGAGAGGAGCCGACCCTTGCAGAGGTTTGCCGGGCAGAGGAGCAGCGGGCACGGGTTGGCGCGGGCTCCCGGGCCGTCGTAGCGATCCGAGGCCCTCGAGAGGGCCAGGCGGCGGTGCGCCGGGGCGCCGCCGCCTCCGCCGTCGCGGGGCATGTCCACGAACCTGCCGGCGTTGGTGGCGACGGCGACGAGGTTGAGCTCGTCGTCGCCGCCGCCGAGGAGGGCGTTGCCTCGGAGGCCCGCGTCGATGAAGACGTCGTTCGCGTCGGACAGGATCGCGAAGTCGCTTCTGGGTCCCTCCTTCCGTTTCCTCCCGCAGACGCACAGGAGGGCCTGCCTCAGGGCTGCGTGGCACGGCGCCGAGGCCGCGGAAGAGAGGACGACCTCCTCCGGGTCCCTCTCCCCTCTCCTCGCCGTCGCCGACGCGCCGGCGCGGAGCGCCGCGTCGACCGCCTCAGTCCACCCGAACGCGGCGGCGGCGGCGGTTTCAGCGGCAGCTCCGGGGGCGGCCCCGGCCGCGGCGTCGGCGTCGGCGACAGCGGCATGCCCTTTCGACGCACCCGTCGAATTCCGCGACTTCCATAGGGTCTTCAGCGTCTCCGAGGCCCCCAGGGCCTCCACGACGAGCGTGTCCGAGTTGTCGTCGACCAGGGTGTGGTCGTAGTCCGACGCGACGAGCAGGGAAGAGGAGGGAGAGGGATCGTCCCTGAAGAGCTGGGCCACGAGGGAGCCCGCCACGCCGCGGGAGAGCGGGCGCCACGACCACTGTCGGCTGCGGAGGCCGCTGAGGCGCGAGGCGAGCTCTGCGGCCCCTCGCTCGTCGTGGCACACAGCGAGGATTTGAAAATTCGCAGCAGCTTCGATGGACCCGAGGGACGAGAGCAGCAGCGTTTCGCCGTCGCCGTCGGCGTCGCTGCCGCGAAAGACGACAAGCGCGAGGGTCGGGCCGCTGTCGTTGCCGTCGCCCTCTCCTTCCTCTTCTTCGCAGTCTGGCGGGAAAGCTTCCGCTGCCCCTCCGCTTCCCACGAAGAGCTCGGAGAGGTCCGCGAGGACGATGCCGAGGTCTCTCACGCGCTGCCTCGAGCGCCAGCGCGCGGGCAGCGCCGCGACAAAGCGGGAGAGGTGGAGGCGGAGGTCGACGAGGTTTGGTCGATCGGTGCTGCCATCACCGACAGGTCGTTCCTGTCCCTTTTCGCTGCCGCTCTGGATGTGCTGTTCAGAAGGGGCACTCCGGGGAGAACAGTTGCCGTCGCCACAGCCGCCGCGTTCCTCGCCTCCCTCGCCGCGAGGTATCGGCGGGGAAGAAGAAGAAGGCTGAGGCATCGATTTTTTCCTTTCAACTTTTGAATTCGGTTTTGCCCCTCTCGGCTCAGAAAGCGAGACACGACGGAGAACGGGTTAGCCCCTACCCGAGTGATGCTCTCGCACCTGCTGCGCGCCGCCGCCATGTCCCCGACTCTTCGCGTCCAGTGCGCGGCCTCGACGACGAGATGCGCTCGCGTCGCTGTCGTCGCCGCCGCCCTCCCGCGAGAGAGGATAACCCTCGACGGCGAGCTCCTGTTTTGCGATCACCAACAACGCTCGAATTCGTCTTCGTCGGCATCGACCTCGACCTCGACCTCCTCTTCCTCCGTTGCCGTTGCCCGCCCCGAACGACAGAGATCCCCGATACCCTCCCGCGCCCCCCCGCCACCCAAGATCGCCGTCGTCTCCGGCGACCCCAGCAAGATCGCCTCCGTCGTCCCGAGCGCCAGGCCGGCGACGCCGCGCGAGGTCGACGAGCTCGCCGAGCTGATCTCTTCTTCGGAGACGGTCACAGTGTTGACAGGGAGCGGGATCTCCACCGAGTCCGGAATCCCCGACTATCGCTCGCCCGGGTCCGGGGCCTACGCCACGGGGTTCAAGCCCATGACGGTAAATTTTTTGGAGGACAAAAAGGGCGAGGGCGAGAAAGGTGAAGGAGAACGAGAGGGAGAGAGAGGGCGACCCCTCACTCTTCTTTCTTCTCTTTCCGGGGAAAAAAAAAACTCGAAACAGGTGCAGCAGTTCCTTTCCGGCCCAACCGCGCGGGCCCGCTACTGGACCCGCAGCTTCTTTGGCTGGGGGACCTTCTCGGCCTGCAGGCCCGCTGCCTCGCACGAGTCGATCGCGAGGCTGCAGCGGCTGGGGTGGGTCGCGAACAACGTCACCGTCGGCGACGGTTCGCTTGGTAATGGCGGCGGCAAAAGCGGAGCCGTCGGCGAGAGCGGCGGCGGCATCATCACGCAGAACGTCGACCGCCTCCACCAGGCCGCGGGGTCGCGCGGCGTCCTCGAGCTGCACGGCACGACGCACGTCGTCCGCTGCTTGAACGCGGAGTGCGACCACAGGATCCCGAGGGCGCGGTTCCAGGGGATGCTCGAGGCGCTCAACCCGGAGGCCGCCGCCGCCGCGGCCGCCGCCGACGCCGCCGCCGCTGCCGCTGCTGCCGCGGGAGCGAGGGAAGCGAGGGCGACCAGGACCGCCAAACCGGCCGAGCCCGGGGGACTCTACCGCCGGGACGCGGCCGACGACGGCGGCGGCGCCGGGAGTCCGAGGGGCGCGCCTGCTGCTCCTGTCGCCACTGTCGTCGGAGGCTGCGGGGCCGTCGCGGACGACGACCCTCTGCTCTCTTCCTCCTCCTCGACCCCCTCGCCGACGTCGACAGACCCGCTCCGCGCCGTCCACGAGGGGGCCGAGTCGGCCCCGATCTCCGTGCCGTTCCGCAGGCCAGACGGAGACGTCGAGGTCGCAGACGCCGGGGAGCGGTTCTCGGTGCCGAGCTGCCCCGAGTGTGGGACGGGGACCCTGATGCCGGACGTTGTGTTCTTCGGGGACTCCCTCCCCAGGGCGCGGGCCGAGGCCGCGAGGGCCCGCGCCGCGAGCTCCGACCTGCTGCTCGTCGTCGGGACGTCGGTCCAGGTCTTCTCGGCCTTCAGGCTCGTGCAGGCCTGCGCGGACAGCGGGGGCAAGGTCGCGATCGTCAACGCGGGACCCACGAGGGCGGACTCCCTGGAGGCGGTGGTCCTGAAGCTGCCGTGCCTGGCGGGAGAGACGTTCGCGCGGCTCGCGAGGCACCCGAGCCTGGCGATGCCGCGGCCGGTCGGCGCGGCGTCGTCGGCGGGGACGAGGCCGACGTGAAGAGCCTCTTTTCTTCCTTGTTGTGAACTGTAAACGACCAAGTGCTTTCTATACTGTTACAGGACTCATGAATCAATTACGGTATGTCAGTGCTCTCTCAGAGTGGGAGCGAAGAAGAGCCTCGCCGTCGTCGTCGGCGTTTCCCACTTCTCCGTCGCCGTCAAACTCAAAACCCGCCGTTGCCGGCAGCCGCGGCGTCGGCGACCTCCTCCCCGAGCGCCCGCTTCAGCAGCGCCCCGTCGACCCTCTCCCACCACCTCCTGCCTCTGCCATTTGCTGCCCCTGCCCCTCCTCCCTCGGCGGCTGTTGCCGTCTTCTCAGCAACAACAGCAGCACCAGCAGCACCAGCAGCGGCAGCAGCAGCAGCAGCACCAGCAGCGGCAGCAGCGGCATCGAAATCGGAAACGGCCAAGATCTCGTCGGCGGCGGCCTCGAGGTAGCTGCCGCGGCCCCTGTCGTCCCCTGTCGCGCCGCCTCCCATCCCGACGCCCGTCCCCGTCCCCGCTCCCGCTCCGGCCTCCTCCGAGGCAGACTCCAGGAGCGCGGTGGCCGCGGCCGCGGAGAGCTCCGTGCCGGTGGCGGCGGCGGCCCAGAGCACGCGGGCGGCCGCGGCGGGGGGCAGGGGGACGTGGTGGCGGTCGACATGATGATGATGATGAGGAGCCGCCGGCGACGCCGGCGACGAGGCAACGCGCCCGGCGGCCGCTTCGGCGAGCTTGGAGAGGAGCCCCGCCCTTCCGCCGTCGTCGCCGCTCTCACCAGAGCCGGAGTCGGCCCGGAACCCGAGCAGCGCGAATCCCTGGAGCGCCGTCGCGGCCTCGCGCTGCCCGACGGAGGGGGCGAGGCGCAGGGGGGGCTGACGGCGAGGAGGAGGAGCGAGGCCTCGCGTTTCGTCGCCGCCCTCTGTTGTTCCTTTCTCCTCCTCCTCCCCCTCCTCCTTCTCCGACCCCTTCTCCTTCTCCTTCTCCTTCTTGTCGTTCAGGAAGAGGGCCTCGAGGCAGGCTTCCGCGAGCCCCGGGAGCAGAAGGGGGCCGGCCCGCAGGGAGCCCAGCGCGTGGAGGCAGGACGCCACGTGTCGCGCACTTGGCGGGTTGCTGCGGTTGCTGCTGCTGCTGCTGCTGCGAGGAGGACGAAGAGGCGCTACGCCGCCGCCGCCGCCTACGCTCCCACGTCCTCCTCCTCCTCCTCCTCTCCCGCCGCCGCGCAGCCTCGCCAGGAGCGCCCCCTGCAGCCTCTCCAGGACCGCGGCCGGAAGCGTCGACGACGACGACGACGACGAGCGAAGAGAGGAAGGAGAGGAGGCGAGCGAGGGAGGGGCGCCGGAGGGATCGGAGGAGGAGGGGGGGGGAGGGTCGCGAGATGGGGGCGCGAGCCTGGCGAGGGAGGTGAGCGCCCACGCCAGCGCCTTGGCCGCGGGCGGGCGCCTCTGCCGCCGAGCGGAGCCGACGTCGGCCGCCTCTGCTTGCTCTCCTCGTTCCTCTTCCTCTCCCTCCTTGCTCCCCCTCTGCTCTTCTTCCTCCTCCCCGGCAGAGACGGCGTCCGCTAGCGCGCAGATCGCCCTGAGCGTCGGCGGGGAAGCCCAGCCGTGGAGCGGGGCCAGCGGCGACGCCGCGAGGAGCGTCGCCGCCCGGAGCGCCGAGGCCGCCGCCATCGGCGAGGGCTGCGGGAGCCCGAGCGGGCGGCGGCGCCCGCCGCCCGCGGGGCCACCGCCGCCGCCGCCGACGAGCGCCCTCGCCGCGGCGGCTACCAGGGCCCGGGACGAGGCGATGTCCCTCCTCGCTGCGACCGAGGAGGCAGCAGAGGAGGGATAGCTGGCACTGGGAATTCCGCCCCGGCTCTGGCTCTGGCTCGCTGCTCGGAGCATCATCTCGCCGTAGGCCAGCAGGAGCTTCGCCGCGGCGCTGGGACCGGCCTGAGGGAGCCTGAGGGCGGCGCAGCCCGCGAGCGACGCGACCGTCGACGGGCCCGGATCCCACCGGAGGACCCCGAGGGCAGAGAGGGCCGCGGCGGCAGAGCGAGGCGTGACCGCCGTCGCCGCGGACAGAGACGGTGGAGGCGTCACTTCCGCCCCGGGCCCGCCGCCGCCGCGCCGCGCCGCCGCCGCCGCCGCCGCCGCCCCCGAGTCCAGGGCGAGGGAGATCCTGATGCGCTCGGTCTTCGACAGGGAGGCTAGGGTCGCTCGCGCGGCCGCGGCGGCGGGTGAGGGCGGGGGCGGGGGCGGCCCCGGGCGCCGCGGGGAGCCGAGCGCCGCCAAGCCGGCGACGCACGCGGCGGCCGCCGCACCGCCGAGGGAGGCGTCGGGGGCCTCGGCGGGCGCGAGCCGGCCCGCCAGGGCGGCCGCCCAGCGCGGGGCCAGGTCGACGAGCGAAGGAGACCGGGCCGGAGGAGGAGGAGGCGGCGGCGGGGGCGGGGCTCGTCGCCGGCCCCGGGCTCGAGGAGGAGCGCGGGGAGCGGGGGAGCGGCGGGCGCCGCCGCCGCCGTCCCCCCGCTCCTCGCCGCGCGAGAGGGCCTCGACCCTGCGCCAGAGCGCCGCGTCGTCTCTTAGGTCCCAGACCGAGTAGGAACTGGACCGAAAAGATGAGGGAGAACAGCAGGGGAGGTCCCCGACGGCGGCGGCGAGTCCCTCGAGCGAGGGGGCGCCGCGGAG
>Ga0315289_10001919_pt1 | contig 32260 bp, 49 predicted proteins | sample YL17G11_40_MG_FD_203452 | JGI IMG/M metagenome (GOLD analysis project Ga0315289, IMG submission 203452) | Sediment microbial communities from Yellowstone Lake, YNP, Wyoming, USA - YL17G11_40 | ecosystem: Environmental > Aquatic > Freshwater > Lake > Sediment | place: USA: Wyoming | collected... | reverse complement strand
GTCGCCCAGGACGGGGCCGCTGGTAAGAAGAGGCTCGCCATTAAGGGACATCACGGACTGGCGGCTACGCATCTTCGTAGATTGCGACGCGGACGGGGATAAACCCTGGGCCCCGGCAGCAGATTTCCCAGAAATCATAGGGGTTGTCTGGCCCACGCTTAGCATGTTCCAGTTGTGAGGGGGCGATACCTCCTTCTATCACCGCCAGCGGCTCAGCTTCGAGGGCGGCGATGGCTGCATCTAGCACAGCAAGTGTAAGGGTGCCCCCGATTGCCGCATCGCGTATCCCCTTCAAACCCTCTGCGATCGCCGTGTGTGTCATCATTCACCCCCTAACAGCTACGCTTTTCCCGCAGGCGGCATGTATTCATTTCTCTCGTATCGCCGCTTGTCGTTCGCTAGCTTGCCGGTAAGCAGCCTTGAACATTTGTAGCAGTAGATGTTCTTTGTGAACGGGAACTCCAGCACCTTCTTCCCGGCCTCTATCAACGTGCTGCACTCACAGCAGTAACGATCCCGGTCTAGGTATATCCAGCGGTCGGGTGGCAGGTCTGTCAGCTCAGGCATGGCTCCCCCACCTCGTGCTTGACTTTGCATTTAGGACACGTAGGGCAGGACACCGCCGCCCGGAAGCGAATGGCGGCGATCTCGGCTTCTGGTAGGGGCAAGAGAGAGTCGTTAAATGTGTGACGCACCGATCCCCTTAGCCGCCGATACTTGGCTATGAGTCCGTCAATCTCCTCTAGTGAAAGCATCGGGGTGTGCGGCCCGTAGCCTAGCGATGGCATCTTGCCCATTAGGTTCCTCCGTCTCTTCTACCTCAAACCCGTCGGCCCTGTAGTTCTTCAGGACACCTTCAACGTAGGCCAGCTTCCGCTTGCCGTTCGCCCCGGCGATCTTCACCGCCTCCTCAAACCAGCGGACGGGGTACTCGTCGGAGAGTTCTTTCAGCCGATCCCCTATCATCCCCGTTATAGGCCCGATCTCACCCTCATAGAGCTTGCAGAAGTCACCGAAATTGATGTCCGCAGACAGACACCTACTACTATTCTTCTCTTCTTCTTCTCTTCTTCTTCTAGTCTCTTCTGTTGACACCGTTTCACCTGAAGCCGTTACACTTGATTGTAATTGGCGTTTCCTACCTGCCCCTTCCCTCCTACCTCCCCAACTTGATTCCCCTTGATTGCTTTCAAGTTCCCTCTTTTGGCGATATTTTTCCACTCTTGAATAATCAACTTGATAATGTTCCCAGTTGCAAACTTGAATTAGCCCACCACTCAGGGATATCATCCCCGCTTCTCGCATCTTGGTTCGTGCCGTGAGGAGTAGTGGCAGTGGGACGGCCAGCATCTTTGCTAATTGATCCTCAGTAAAGGCGACGCCGGGGCTAGCGCAGATCGTTCCAGGCACCAATGAGTCTCCGGCTAAACAGAGGAAGCCAAACCAAACGGCTCGTTCGGCAGGTTCTAGCTCACGGAAGGTTGTGCCTGCTATCGTTTCCTGCGTCCAGAGCTTCACCCACCTGTGGCGCGGCATCAATAATCCTCACGCTTGCCCAGCATCGGCCCTGCGCTTCGACTTCACAGGGGTTGGGGCAGGGGAGCCCGTACCACCACTCACTTGAGAATTGAGGATCGGTTGGCCCCCAGGACTCGCCTTCGCACCAGATATCGGCAACCCCGTCGTAGACATATTGAGGGTTACCTGTATCCGCGCAGACCATATCCCATCCGCCGATGACCACATGGACGAGGTTATCTCTGTCACGTCGGTAGGAAGGTCCGCACGCGACCACTCCTGGCTGAGTAGGAAGTCCACTAGCTGTTGCACTGCCGTATGGATAGGTAGAGTTGCCGTAGTTGGCTCCTGCGGTGTAGTGGGACATGAGCCAGAGTTCACCGCCGCCCATTGGTTCAGTGATTGCTCGTAGCTCAGGCGTTCCCGTTCGTCGAAGTAGCCCATCTACTCTGGCCTCATCGCTATCAGCACTACTAGGACTCCCGTTGCTATACCCATCGCTAGACATAGGGCCAGTGTTGCTATCATCTACCGCAGCCTCAAGGCCCGCACTCGCTTGTCCACCACCCTTTGCTCGCTCCGTCTCTCCTGCCACTCGTAGAGCCAATGAAAGAGCCATGTCAGCCCTAGCCCGATACAGCCCACAGTCAGCACATAGCAAATGCTCATCTAGGGCCTCCAGATTGCACGGCCCCAGACAAGGCCAAGAGCGAACCAGAGGATACTGATCGCCAACACGCAAATCCAGACTTCCATCGCTTACCTCCTGAATCCCTGGCCGCAGGTTGAGGACGCCTGCTGTTATCACCACACCGAGCACCAACCCCATAGGCAGCAGACGCCCTAGACACCTTACCGTCCTCCTCCTATATTTTGATTCACGCTGTCCTCCTTCTTAATCACGAGAACGGGCATTTCATTTTCCATACCGGCAGACCTCCACACCGGCAGAACCTCGAAGTCAGGGTCTTCAGCCCAGCGCTTCAGGTGATTCTTGCCTATGACGCCCTCCGCCACCATCTCGCCCTTGACGAGCGAGTCGTACTTGTAGCGATCAATAGGTTCCTTGGCTTTGCCATAGAACACAGTAGAAGCGACTATCTTCGTGCATGGCCCACCACATGTCGGGCATTTAGTCATGTCTGTCCTCCCTTGCGCCTCGGCTTTGCTCTAATGGTCGCCTCAAGGCACGCTAGGATGCGCTTAGCAAACAGCCTAGCATCGCTCCGAGAGCAAATGATCCTCTCAAACTCCAGTTGGTCGGCTGCATACGCTATCAAAATCTCCTTATCGTTCTCTGTCTCGATCCAACCATTCGGGTATTTGCCCGCAGAACGGAGCATCCATGTCATTGTCGGCTCATGCTTTGCCATCACTCACTCCTCTGGAGGCGCTAGGGGGCTGGCACCCACATGGTCGGGTGCGCTCGCAGGGCTGGGAGTCGAACCCAGATAGCACCGTCATCACCTGCGACCCATGCCAACCCCCATCGCGCCATGATTCGGGGGGCCTAGAGCGCCATCCCCAGTCTCTGATCCACGTCCTCGGTGTAACTGCGAACCCGTTGGAGTGCAGAGCGAAGTTCCTGAAGTCGGCCGAGGATGCGAGCGGGTGGGACTGTCTCCGCCTGCTTATCGCCGTCCCCCACGATCCTGCACAGCACCTGCTGCGTGATGTTCACTTGGGCCTCACAGTCACCCAGGACGGTCTCAAGGGTGTCCTGTTGTACGGTCCCCACTTTGGGTTGTTCTGGCATCTCGACCTCCTTTCGTATTCGGGCGGGCCAGCCTTTGATTGCACGCATTAAGCTGGCAAGCAATAACCGAATACTCACTTACCGATACCCGCACAGGTAGAGGTTCGACGGCCCCCACCTGTGCGGGGTGGCTGGCCCGCCCTCCCCGCTGCGCCAGGTTTGCATTCGCGTTTGCACGGGACTCGCGACTGTCCCTTACCCCTGACCCAGCGGGGAGGGCGGGTAAGCGTCATAGCCCTAGTTTTGCTTTCCATGAATGTTGCCAGCAGTAGCCGTTGGCCCCAGCCCTGCGTTTGCATTGTTGGTGAGTGTAGTGCATGGCGAAGTGCCTCGGCCCACCTACTCGGCGGTAGCAGTCCTTGACGTAGACCATCGCCTTGCATTGACTCGTTGTGTCGCTCACCTTGTCGCGCCGCATAGCTCACACTTCCACGAATGATGACAGCCCTCTTCTGGCTTGGTAGTCTCTGTGCCTAGCCTATGGATTAGCCCTTTAACCGTAGGCGGCTCCCCGAACTCAGCTAAATGCGCCACGGCTGCTTCCAACGCTACCCGGCCCTCTTCTACTGACTTGCGCCCTATGAACTGCATCAGGGATCGAGAGTCAGTGAGTGGCCCTATGTTCTCTATGATGTGAGTGTCCGACGTGACACAGACTTCATATACGTTGGAGTAGGCGTACAGTGTCCGTCTTGACGCATGGAACAGGTCATAAGCTGATTCGAGCCAGTCATCGTGCCGCATCCGGTAGGTATGGATGGCGTGGCATTTGTCCATGAAGGCGAAGCCCTGGCGTTCGTCAGCATCTTGGTAGATGACGACTAACTGCTCGTCTGAGAAGCTAGACCAGTCGATGCCAAGCACAGAGACGACGGCGGGGCCATAGGAGGCGTCTTCTAGGACGGTATGGCCTGTTTGCGCGGTCAGGCGTCTTGCCTCGGACTTCGACCTAGCGACGGGTACGACAGCGGTCTCTTGCGGCTCCGTCTCATAGACTTCTACCTTCCCCTGCTCGATGATCCGTTCCGCCTTCGTCTTCCCATGCTCGTCGAGAATGAAATAGTGGACAGAACCATCGGGGAAGATCTTGATGTGGTTGCTCCATAGCCCGTTGTCTACACGGTCATGGCAACGCGGGCAGATGAACGCTTGTATCTTGGCGTTGGGATCAAGGGAGAGTTTCGGGATATGTTGGTGATGGCCTACTAATCCGTGGCCGCAGAAAGGTATATGCCAGTCAGGATCACTAGGGAAGGGGCAACCCTTGACCGTGCAGAGCGGAACGTTACTCAAAGGGAAGCGCCTCATCCACCTGTTCGTCCTGGGCTTCCTGTGCGGCCTGGGCCTCGTCCACCAACCCCTGAATCGTTCTCGTCGCGTCGGCATCGAACCAGGCTTCGAGCGCCGTCATGGTTGGCTTGCCAATAACGGAGGCCAAGTCGTTAGAAGTGAGTCCTCCTTCTTCTTCCCACCACTGGACGAAAGCCTTTGAGTCGAGCTTGCCGTCCTTGCGGAAGCAGGCCAGAGGATCGGCGATGCGATCCTTGAAAGTCTTGGGCCTGTCAACCTTCGGCTTGATCTTCTCGGCCACTGGCTTCGCCAGTTTGGGCGGGTGAGACGCATCCCACTGAGGCGTCTCCGGTTCCACCAACTCATAAGGGGCTTCCTGATTCCCCTTGCCGCCTAGCTTCACGCGGAACGGCAACCTGCCCGTGGTCTTGATCCAGGCGAGGTTACGGTTGACGATCACCCCGCCCATCCAGTAACGAACTTCCTCTTCTTCGCCGTCGAGGATGACCCGTGCAATGTGGGTGCATCTGTTCAGGCCGGTGCGCTCATCCTTGAATCGGGTTTCGATGTCCTCGAAATCGACGAGCGTGAATGTCTGTCCCAGGAGTTCGGCCATAGGCCGAATGTCCCCGCCTGATGATTGCTTCAGGCCGTCGTAATCGTTTGTCATGTGTCTCCTTCCTATCTCTCCCCCCGTTGTACGCAGGGACAGCCGCTACCACATCCGCAGCCCCCCGACTCGTGGATGAACTGCCCCAGCGCCTCAGCTAGTTTCAGGTAAAGCTCGCTGGCCTCATCCTCTTCCAGAAATGTAGGAAACGGAGTCAGGCCATTCACTTTCAGCATCCCGTAACGCCGCACAACTTCGATAGCCACTCGGTTCATGCCCACCCCCTTCTGCGAATCTCCGTGAACCTTGCCTCTGCCTTTGCTTTCGAGGAATGGAAGGAATCAACCCGCCCGTTCCACCAACACCTCCAAGGCAATGAGCCAGTCCCGCCGCCCTCAACGCCGGAGAAGCGGGAGGCGCTCAATACTCGAACCAATACGTCAGGCATGTGTTTCCTTCCAGTTTGCGTAACTCTCGCGCCCCTCATCCAACGTCATCCCCCCCATCCGGCACCAAACCTCCAAAGTCAGGGGCTTCGAGGGGATGGCCTCGATGCGGGCGCGGCGTTCGGCGTCCTCTAACTTTGCGCACCCGACATGAAGGTGATATGGCTTCCTAACGGGCTTGTCGCAGCGTAGGCAGATATGGGGAGCCATCTTCTTAGCTCGTGCCGCAGCCGAGAGTCGCGCTGCGTCCTTGATGGTTTGTTCGTCCATCAGTTTGCCCTCACGCACGGATGCACAACCATCGTCACCTCTGGGAAGTAGTAGTCGAGCAGCGACATACCGAACCCCATGCGGTCGCGCACGATCTCAACGAGGACACACAGGCGCAGGAGACACTGGATGTAATCGGCGCACTGGTCGCCCTCAGAGATTTCAGCGCCGCAGTGAACGCAGCGGGTCACTTGTTCTCCTTGCGATATGCTTCCAAGGCCCGCAGACAGTTCTTACAGTTAACCTCGGAGTCAATCTGTGTGGTGGAACCTCGCAGAACCTTTAAGCCGCAGAAGGTAGTAGCGGCCCAGGATTCGCCATAGCAAAGACCGTACAATCTATGCAGCTTCACCTATTCCCTCAATTCCAGCGGAAGCCTGCCGCTGGGCCTGTCGCGCTAGGCTCATGCACCGTAGCGCCCTCTCCACATCCCGCATCCTCAGCGATTGAATCGCCTCCTCGGTGTAGACTTGGGCATCTATCAAGTTCAGAACCGTTAGACTCTTCGCCCCGCAGGGCCTCGCGCACACCTTGAACCCCCTCCAGGCCAGCTTTCACCCGCCGCCACGCCCGTTCAATGTCCTCGTCGTCGGGTATTGCCATCGCTCGGCGCATGGCGGCAACCCTAGTCAATGCGATTGTCGGCTCCATAGCCACCTCCCTTAATCTGCCTTCTGGCTTGCTTCCTTGGGCCATTCGGCTTCATGCTGTGTAAACCAGTTCGCATGGCACTCAAAATCATCCAGCGACGCCACTTCATAGGTGCTACCTGGGAAGTTGTAGGCCCCAGGGTCTACGTTGCGGCCTTTCTCCCGCCAGTATTGGCGGTGCAGAGATATCCATTCAGGTTTGATAGCCAATGACGGCGGTGCGTTCAGCCGTTCCTTATTCGGCCCGTAATGAAAGATTCTGTAGGGAACGCCACAGCTAAAACAGGCACCGATGCCGTGAGTATCCGTCCAGCGACAGACGAGCGGCTCGTCGCAAATAGTACACTTCACGCCTTCTCTGGCAGGTGCCACTGGCGGATTGCTCACATCACCTGCGTAGCCGACGATTCTTACTGTCATCATTCGCCCCTTTCTCTCCCCGCCGGCGCGGCGGCTCCGGCCCCAGCAGGGGGTGCGGCCTTAGTTATCCTTGCCGTCCCGACGCAGCCGATACCAAGCCCTTGTATGGCATGAGGGACAGCGTGTTGGAGGCTTGGCCTGCCGAGGCACCCAGACGTAGCCACATTCTCGGCAGCGGACTTTGAGGACTGGTAGGGGGGCAAGGTCTTGTGTTACCATGCCCTAAGTTTCGCCTATAGACTGATGATTGTCAATACTTTTCACCAGCGATTTTGCCACCCATTTTCCCTCTCGTCTATAGTCCAGATTTAATCCACAAGTTCCCCCCGAAAATAAGTCGAAGGATTCTCCGCAGACGCAGCGCAGGGTGATAGGTTAACCTTGCGATGTTCAGACGACGACCAACCATGACGGTAGCAGACGCGACGGCAACTTACCTGGCTGACCTTGCCATAGCGGGACGGGCCGAGGGAACGGTGGCACTCTACAGGTACTTACTAGACCGACTGATGAAGAGGATAGGGAAGGAACACAACCTGGCCACCCTCCGGCGCGATGAGATAACCCAGTTCCTGGGCGAGATCAAGACGAATGGTGGCAGTCAGGGGTACACGAACTTGGCGGGTCATGTGGTCAAGGGCTTCTTGGCATGGAGTACCCGGCAGGACTACATCAAGTGCAACCCAATGGAGGGGATGATCCTCCCCAAGGAACACCCAGAGCCACCACGCCCGTTCACCGACGATGAGATACGCCGCTTCATGGCGGCTGCTACTACGCCCCTGGTTTATGCGGTTGTCATGATCCTGTTGGACACAGGGCTTAGGGCTTCTGAGTTCTGCGGACTGAGGATGGGCGATGTGGACTTTGAGAACGGCACATTGAGAGTGCTCGGTAAAGGTAGCAAGCGCCGCGTCGTCGCCCTCAATGAAGGCCCACGTCAAGCATTGTTGGCGTACCTACAGAGCCGCGCCCAACTGGACGGCACGATCTGGCCTGAACATTTCGACCGCAAACATTTAGCCTACCTCCTGGACTGCTTAGGCCGACGAGCGGGTGTCCCACGAATCCACCCCCACCTCTTCCGTCATACGTTCGCTTGCAGGTTCTTGGCTCTGACCAACAATCCACTCGCCTTACAAGCGCTTCTGGGCCACGCTACCTTAGACATGACAAGGCACTACGTCAGCCTCGTTCAAGGCGAGTTAGCTGTCGAAGTTCATAGACAGCATCCCTTGACATGAAGAGGCCGCTCCCGTAAGGAGCGGCCCCCTACTCCCGTCCACCGAAGCGGACGGGGTGATTGTGCCCCGTTCATTCCACGCTAGCCTCACATGGCGGCCTGCTTCACGGGGCCATACCAACAAAACCAAGACCAGGCAGGATGCTAGCTCCCAGCAGGCCCCGCTCTTGGCCCATGCCGTCATTATAGACCGAGGGCGTCAGCCCGTCAAGACCGGAACGCAACCCTTCATTCCTCGAACCAGCCTAAGCGGTTGAGCCTAGGCAAGCACTCACGACACGCCACGATTAGGAACTCCATCCCAGGCTTGTATACGACCGTGACGGCTCGGCTATCGCACGCCGCACACTCGTTCACCAAGCGCAAACGCGACGGCGGGATCGGCTCAAAGAGGTGCGCCTGCCACACCTTTAGCTCATCGGGATACCAGCCACCCTCGATGCCTTCAAAGTCAACCTCGAACACCGCAGGCCCGCCACTGCACGCCGCTTGCAGGATCGTCCGCGCCAGCCAGATCGTTCCGCAGGTTGGGTGATCACTTAGATGTAAGCCGTGCCGCAGGATGTCCGCGACGTTTGCCCAGGCGGTGCCATGATATCCAATATGCAGCAGGGCAACTGTGGAGGTGGACAATTCCTCCTCTGATTGGCGAAACCAAGGCACAACCTTGTGTATCATATAGTTCTCATAATGAGTGGGCGACGGGGGGCCTCAAAGGTTGGTAGGCCCAAGTCCCCCCGCCGCCAGAAAGGAGCAGCCGTCTCGCCCATCCATCATACCATGTGTAGCGGCTATTTGGAATACAGCAGGGCGGCAGGCCCACACCACTGACGGGTACAACCTGCCGCCCCAAGGAGAGTGACCAAGATGGCAGTTACAGCTACCATCAAGGCCCGCACCGGACTATCACCTGTAGCAAAGAGTCAATCATATCTGATTGACATCCAAATCATTATAGACCGAGGGCGTCAGCCCGTCAAGACCGACGCCCCCTATATCGGCAAGTCCGTCAGTCTGTCGTCCCACTTCGAGTTGGCGAACCAGAGTCGGTAGACGACAGTAGCAGCCGTGAAAGCCGCAGCAGCAGCCGTGAGTATTGAACCAGGCTCAACGTCCACCTGAGTCGAGACAAGCGTGCTGACGGCCCCTACAGCAAGGCTCACGCCACCTGCTATTGCCAATTTCGCCCACGTCGGCCACGTCGCCCGTTTCAAGAGCGACACCGCAATCGGCATGAAGATGCCGATGATGGCGGCAAGTGCTTCGGGTGATATGTCCATGATAACCTCCTATTTAATGACTACGCCGATGCCGGTGCCCCCAGCGATGCCCACGAGAAGCGCTAGGATGGCGATAGTGGCCCTTGAACCAACCAACATACCTTCTACCTTGGCCTTCCATTCCTCAACCGCCCGCAGGCGACTATTGGTAATGCTGACGGCGGCTTCCAGTTTCGCCAAAGCCGCCGATGTTGTCATCTGGCCGACTTCGGTGGCGACCTTGCACGCCTTGACCTCAGCACTGAGGATAATCAGTTCAGCCTTGATTTCTGCGAGTTCGGTCGCCATCCTTCATCCTCTCTGCGCTTCTGGCGCGGTAGTTATCCCTTGTGCCGCGTCGGGTCTGAAAGTGTCCAGTACCCGTTCCTGTGTCCCCGACATGGCGGCATGATCTCGCCCTCAACCATAGTGCACTGCGGGTGTGGTTCCTTGCTAAAGGTATACTGCCCTGAAATCGGGCACCGCTGTCCTGGCTTCAGCTTTCGGTTGCGCCACCTGGCCCAGAGTTCTCTCAGCACCGCATACCTCCTAGTTAGCCACGACTCCCGAAACTTTGGATATGCTGGCCTCGGCCACGCCACTGACCTTGCCTACACTTGCCCACGCCACGCCTGATATCTTGGAGATGGCACCTGCTGCCGGTGTTCCTGGTATGTAATCCACTAGAACCGTGCAGGTGGTCACTTGGGGAAGATAGCCTCCCTCAAAGTATCCCTGTATTCCAAACTCCAAGGCATCAACGGTTGCCTCTGTCCAAGCTGTGTTTGTCATGGGGTTAGTAGAACGAGACATAGGAAGCATCCATACCCAAGTATCATCACCATATAGATGGACACCCCAGAAGTTCTTGGTTGACGATCTAGCGTAGATGTAGCCACTGCTATCCCTTAGCCTACCCCTGCACCAGACGGCAATAGCATTGATCGAGGCAGCGCCCACGCCCAAGCCACTATGGGTGAAGAGTTGGATATACCCTACGTCCACATTCTCGATGTAATCCGTGATGTCGTTGGGCGGCCACTCATCCACGCAATCGTGTTTGTTCCCTGCGCTGGCAGCCCATTGGTCATAGGTGGCGCTTTCACCTGTTGGTATGGTGACTGCTGAACACTGACCGTCTGGGGGCCAGGTAGTGCCACCAATCTCGTAGTAGGCATAAAGGATGGGTGTTCCGTTGCTCCATCCTGCACCCGTGACTGAGGTTGTGGCGCTAGAGGTAATGGTCATCGTCGTTGTGCCAGATGTGGATGTCGAGGTGACGACCTGCCCAACCCACTCATTAGTAGCCCCAAGTGTAGCGGTGTCTGTTAGCTTTGTGGAGGTGATAGCCGTGTTCGTGCCCTTAGTACCGCGGCAGCTATAAACATCGTCTACATAACAGTTGGCGGCATCCGCACTCCAAAGGTCGGTAGCATCCCCACCAACTCGGAAGTAATCAAACGTATTCACAAAGGAGTGCTGGTCAACAAGCGAGCATACTTCGCTCCCGTTGATCCGCATCTGGTAGCTAGTATAATCTGCATGAGCGATGCTGTAGGCATAACCATCTCCAGGATCAGCACTCCACCCACCTGAACCTGTCAGCACCGTTGCCGTGTTGCCCGTGACAGTCATCGTCTGGGTGTTACAGGTAACGACTGCGCCGACGTGTTCATTTGTCACCCAGCTTTGGCGTGTATCTTCCAGTGTCGTGTTGCTATTCGTGGTGACGCCCGCACCATCAGTCTTGAAGGCAGCAGTCCACCCTCGGAAGTCCAACCTAAACCATGTTCCTGGGGTGGCGACAAAGGTAGAGACTGAGCCTGCACCTGCGAGAAGGGACAACTCAAGTGTGCCATCAGTATTTATGAGCACGTTGCCGATAAGTTGGAAGGCGCACAGCGTCCGCTTAGCGCTCGGCAGGGCGTCCACCATAAAGTAGGCGCGGACATAGGGCGCAGCTACCGTAATGGCAGTGCCATTTGGAAGGCGGAAGGGGGTATCCGCCCAGCCTTCTATCTTCCCCGCGTAGGTGCCACTATGCTTGATGCTGGACTGAACGGTAACGCCGCCTTCGCCAACTGCCTCCCAGACAGACATATCGCCAAACTCAAAGCCATCGAAGAAGAGGGTGTTCATTCTGATGGCCCCAGGACGACGGGCAGGTTGCGGAAGACGAGCTTACCGTTCACAAGCACAGGCTCGAAGTCCAGCTTGCCTGCTGTGCAGATCGTCTTGAGCTTGGCAACTGTCGCTTGTGCTAGTTTTATCCGGATACGGGTGTAGCCATTCGCTAGTTTCGTGCAGCCCGCAACAACGTAGTTACCCATAAGAACGTCCAGTTCCATGTAACCATCGACTTCGCGCCACTGCTTAATTGAGGCCATCTATATCTCCACCAGTCCTGGCACTCGCTCGCTAGACATGTTCAACCACAACCAGTTGCGGATTGAAGTAGAGAACATCAGCGGTAAGGGCAATGCCCAGAATGTTAGTGGTGTAGTTTGTGGTAGTCGGCGCGGTCAAGTCTAAGGCTCCGGCAGTATCGTCGGAGAGGTATATCTTGGCCCCTATCGTGGTGAAGTTGTAGGTGTCATCGCGAATAAAACCATGAAGCAGGAACGTGCCCGCCGCGTCTTCGGCTATTGTGTCAACGCAGACAGCTATAACTCGCGCTGTGGTTTCGGCAGTAGCTATGGCCTTCTCCATCTTGCCGTCGGTGCCAACATAGCAGTAGTCACCAAAGACAAGTGACGCGCCAGCGGTGAGTTCGGTCTTAATACCTGTGACTGTGTGATCACTGGTGGGGGTGGAATCTATGTTTATATTCCCAATCCAGCCCTCGTCGATTTGATTATCGGAGCCTGATATCGGAATCTTGCCAACACCTGCGCTTGTCTGAGCAGTGGCAGGGTTTTCAACAACCTTGGACGAAGCATCGAGAGTCGCCAGCCCAGATGCCGCACCAGCCCCAAGTAACGTCTTGACCTGTGCAATGGTCAGGGCCGCGATAGCTCCACCTGTGATGCGGCCTACAAGGGTCTGTGCGTCTACCGTCAAGGCGATGGGGGTATTGTCGGTCGTTGCCATGAGGATGCTGTAAGCATCGTAGAGGGACTTGGCAACTTTGGTATCGGCGTAGTTCTTGGTGGCTGCACTCGTAGCTTGTGTTGGCTCTGCGATACTTTGAAGCTCCTGATTATTTAGCGTCATACCTGCGGTAGTCAGTTCAAATTGGGCTGAGCCGCCAATGACGAATCTCCAGGTGTTTGTGTCTTTGTCATAGTGTATGTAGTCGTCAGTATCAGCCTGAATGAACAAGTCTTGGTTGGCATCCACCCAGATGTAGACTGCTGTTATGTCCTTCTTGGGGTAGATTTTGTTGTCTTTGATCCAAGTGCCTTGTCCTGTACCAGCAGAAGGGTCAATCGTGACGCCCGCAGTAGCGGTTTCTTCACCTACGGTATCAGTGAGGATGCCATCGGCAAATGTCTTAACCCCTGAGAATATCTGCGCTGCTGTAGTGACGTGGCCTGCTTGTGCTGCACCTGCGGCTACACCGGAGAGGACTTGGGTTGCTAGCGAGTGCTGAGTATCGCCAAGCGTGACGGCATTGTGGTGCGCTGAACCTGAGTGCGTGTCGTCTACTGTGGGGGCGTCCATTGTGCCAGCAAGTTCCCCACCCGCTGCAATCTCTGATAAGTCAAGAGCGATGTTGATCTCGGTGTCAGGATTCTCCGTGAGATCAAAACCCGCGCCAAAGTCCAGCGTCACGATGTCCGCGCCGCCGAGCTGGACAGTAGCCTCTTTCACTGTGCTCATGCTGCCGGAGCCAGGAGCGCCGATGGCTGACGTTTCTCTCCAGAGTGCGGCCCCTACCGCAGCATGGACGCAGATGTAAGCCTTGTCGCCTGTAATATCAACCCATATGGAGCCAGGTGTGTAACCCTGAGAGAGATCGTTGGTAGCCGCTGGGGGGATAATTGCTGTGTAGTTACACTTGGGGATGACGGCCTTCATCCTGGCGGACGACAGTACGTTATCCTGTTCCAGAATCGCACGCCGCTGTTCTTCTTCTAATTCGTCGCGCCGACTCCGCTGCCTAGGCATACTCAATACACCTGAGCGTCAGAGACACTAGGCGCTCGCCACTCAGATTGGCAATCTGTTCCCCCTTATATTCATCGACATTCTCGACAGCAACGTAGAAGGTTCCGCTCAGGGGATCGTCAGGGTCGCGCACAAGGTAGACGCCCGCGCTCTCCAGCGCTTCCAGATCGTCGTACTGTGTCTTTGCATCGCGGAGCCTGTCCAGATTATCGCCGCACCGGACGACCACTGTGATGACAGGCGTCTTGCGCGGACGGGGAACGCAGTAGAGGGATACCTTCTCGACGCGCAGGACGTTACTCGCGTGACCGGTGTTCTGTACGCGAATCTGGGGCCGGTAGCCCCAATGCGTTCCCGCCGTGTTACCACCCGCAAAGAAGCATTGCGTCCTGGTAGCGGTTATAATCGTTCCGAGTAGGGTGGCGGGCGTCGTGCCATCCCAGCCTGCGTAGACCTTCACCGTGCCGCCGGTTCCCTTCGCCTGACTCGTTACGACCTCAACCATGTGGCCGTGCTTTGGTACTCCAGGGATGCCCCAGTCAACGGCAGGCAAGTCAAGATCGTTCGCCTGGGCCTGGAAGGTGACATTAGCATCTGACGGGTCGGGCGAACCGTCTTGAGCTAGAATAATGTAAGCGGCTGAACAGGGGGCAGCGGTAATGCCCAGATAAAGTCTTGGATTGGTTGTCAGCCCCGAAATCCACATCGTATTGATGGTTGTCGAGGCGAAAGTGTAGAGATGATACCAAACATAGGGGGGTTCATCCTCATCCCCAGGCCGAAGGGCAAGGAGATAGGTTGTCGTCCCCACGAGATACGCCGCATAGAGCCAGTCGCCCGCAGTTGCCAGCGCCGTGTACCGCCCCCCCTTGATGGCGGAGTTGTTCCCCTTGAGGGTTTCCACGCCGATCTTCCTCGAAGTGACGCCCGTGTGTTCCCACAGTCCAGACTTGTGAACCGTTACGAGCGTTCCGAGCCAGCGGATAGAGTCGCTGCAATTCGTTGAGGCGATGATGCCGCGAGTGAAATCCAATGCGTTCGTCTGGTTGCCCTCAGTGTCCGAGCCGAATAACCCCTCCTCTTTCCCAATGTAGGCCCAGCGCCCCAATTCGACGATAGAGTTGATGTTCCTTCCGGGCTTGCCGATCACGTAATCGGCAACATCAGACCAGTTGCCATAGGTTAGCGGAGCCGTCGCGCAGGAGTTGATGACGTAGTGTTTGGGCGGATCGGCGTTGTCCCCGACGCGCCACAGAAGTTTGCCTGCCGTGCCCATGTGCCAAGCGTAGCGTCGGTTGGCGTCTGCCGTCTTCGGCCCATCCGTCCAGACATCCGAGGGTGGTGTCCAGTCGGCGGTTGGCCAAGTAGTAGCCGCCGTCACTGTCTTGACGCGCACAAAGTAGCCCGTGACGCCGTTAACAGTAGTAGTGGCCCATCCCGTCTGTAAGGCCGAGTCCCACGTCACCCAACCGCTCACGGTGAAGCCGCTCGTGCCATCTGTCTCAGCGGAGGGGAAATCCGCCCAGGCTGCGCCAGTCCAGAGTTCCCAGTCCTGGGCTATCGCCGTGTTTGCCGCTGTCACGATGTTGAAGTAGATGCCATCGAACTTCGTGGCGCTGCCCCAGTAGAAGATGTCATCGCTGTTATCGCCCAAGATGGTGAAGGCCGTACCGCCAGAGACGTTGGCGGCGGCGGTGTTGTCGGTGATAGTCAACCCCTGTCCGTGAGTCACGATGAGTTGAGCACCATTCGTCCCTGCCGCCTCCCGCGCCTCAAAGCTAATGCCTTCGTTCCCAGTTGGAGCCGTGCCTGGATCATCATCGTCCCTGGAACTGATCAGATAGAACTCTGTATTCCCCGTCAGGCTAATAGCGGTGGTGGCTATGTCTATCTCAAACCAGTTATTAGCGGCGGGAAGGCTCGCACTTGAGAACGATCCGATCAGGGTGTCGCCACTGGGCGTAGCCCGCCAGTCAGCCGACGTTAAGCCGCCGCCGCTCCATGTAAATGACCGAACCTGAATAGTGAAGTTGGTATCCGACCAATCGTTCGTTAGGTATAGTCTGAGTTTGGCAGTAAAAACCGTATCGGCGTCGTTGATCGCAGAGGTGTCAAACTTCAAATAGGGTCGGAATATGAGCCAAGTAGTTCCCCCGGCGAAAGCCTGCCCGACGTAACTATCAGGGCCGCCTTCCCAATTTACTGACGTTGACGCTCGTGCGGCGGCGTAGGATGCCGTAGAAGACTTCCGAAGGGGATCATCGTCTGTATCCGCACCCAGGCTAAAGCTCGTCTCTGTCGGTGGAGTACCAGACATGAGAATCGCCGCCGTCAGATCATCCCCAACGGTAGTCAGTTCCTTGAACACGCCCCCCGCACTCGGAACGTAGAGATACCCACCGAACTCGGTAGTTTGCCCTGCTGGGGCGGGCCAGCCTGAGAATGTCCGCTCGTAGACTACACTACCGTCCGCCGGATCAATCTTGTGAACTCTAATATCGGTGCCGAATGTGCTGAAATAGTAGAGGTAGTCCCCGATCCCAGCGGCGCGATCCACAGAATTAACAGAACCAGTGGGGGTGGTGAATGTGACCGTATTCAGCGCGAACGCAGGGTACAGATAGCCTCTCCTGCACGTTACCCCTGGCCCGCTCTCGTACACGGGCGCTGCGTACTGTGCGTCCCTAGTCTCGTCACGCGAGTAGCCCATGCCCCCGTGCCACGAGTCCCAGTGCTTGGTTAGTATAGGCGGGGCTTCCTGAATGGCCCTCTTGGATTTGCGCCACTGCCGGACGCCCTTGGTGTTTAGGGCGATCTCGTATTCTAGATTCTTTGTCCCGTTGTTGATCACGAACTTGGTGGGCGTCTGTAGTTTGGTGGTCTTCATCACCATGTCGTTACACCTGTCTCAGCGAAAACAGTTCCTCGTCTGCAAACCCCCATCGTTGTTCTATTTTAGGCTGGAACCTAGCCTCCATCGCTGCCGCTTCCATCTTCGCTTCGTCGAGACTCTTCTTGAACTCCCCCAGTTCTCTTGTGGGCACCATCGGCGCGGCCAGCATCCTAAGACATTCGTACTTGGCCTTAGTTGCTATCCAGTCCAAATCAGCGTCGGAGGTGGCCGAGTCTGAGGCCAACGCCGCGTAAGGCCGCAGGCACTCAACGTAGACAGGCTGAGCGTTGTTGAACGGGGGGTCGGGCACGATGTAGACGGTCGCTAGTTCCTTCTTTGTCCGGATGTGTGACCAGCGCGTCGAGGCCGTCCGGTCGGTCATGTGGCCGTCGTTGACGAAGTTGGAACCTTCCATTTGGTAGACCGTCCGACCCACCTGCCACGGTTCTGTCACCCAAGAAGGCATCGCGTAGCGCTTCTGGCCTTGCCACAGGAGTTGCACCTGATCCCACATGGAGTAGGCGTTGATGGTAGCGGTGATGTTCTGAAGGCGGAACTCGACTTGATGGCAATCTGCCGGTACGGTGAACTGGACGCCTAGACTCTGCCAGTCGAACTCAGCGTTGGTTACAGACTCAATCTCGGCGCTGTTCGTGTAGTCATAGACCACGAGCTTCGATGAGGTCGTGATCGCGTTGTTGCGCGAGACTGCCACCACATAGCCTGTGTCGCCCGCTACGGCGTTTATGCGCTGGTAGGCGTAGGATGCGGCGGCCCCGGTATTGAGAACCTTGCTGGCCTGCAAGCCCCTGTAGAACTCGCCTGCTACCACTGTCCGGCTCAGCGTGCATCCCGCCCCCGCCGTCCAGCCGCTAACAGACGCTTCCATGTCCGCGTCGGTGAGGGCGGAGGGTACGGCCAGGGTGTAGTAGAGAGACTTCCTAAGAGCGCGGTCGATGGCCTCGTGGATCAAGACGGGATGAATGACGCCGTGTATCTCCACCTTATCACTGGCGGTGACGGCGGCGGTGAACGCGCTATCAGGCACGAATGTACCTGTAGAAGCGGTATAGTCCGCGATGCGCTTGTATTCACCTTCTGGGGCACCATGTACCGCACCCGCGTCGTAGGAGACGTACATAACAAACCCGATAAAGTGATCGTTCTGAATGACGGTGGAGGCGTAGTCTGCAAGGATAACCTTGGAAGTATCGGCGTTGGTGGAGGCAGTAGATTCGAGGAACTGCGCCCCAGAAAGAAGCCTCGCCGTCTCCTGGCGATATTGCGTTCTAGATGCCATGGTTCTCTCCTAGCGCTTTTTGCCTCTTCCGCGTGTGCCGCCGCGTGGCGCTGCCTTCTTGGGGCTAGCCTTGATGATGCCGCCCTTTGCAAAGCCAGGTGTCCCAGGCACAAGATAGGGTTGGGGTTGGTAATAGGGGGGAACTGTGGGTGTGGTCTTCTTGCCTGCCGCCGACTTGATCGGCTTTCGTGTTTTACGTGTCATCTTACTTTCCTTTCTTGGGCTTCCACCCATGCTCAACGCCTCTTAGAAGTCGCGCCTGACTTTCAGCCTTGGCCTTTGTGGTGTGCTTGGCCTTCACTCCACCAGGCGTCCGCACTTCGTATCCGTCCTTCTTACGAATCTTTACTGGCATCCTTATGCTCCTTTGTCTGATGCAACTTCAATCCCTGTGGTGAGTCGAAGAAACGGGGACACTCAGAGCACTGGTAGATGGCAGGCGTGGCTGAAGGCTGTCCACTCATTCGGGATAGGAGTTCGGTCTGCTGGCGTAGGAGCTGGCGGCCCTCTTCGTCCTTGGACTCCTGCTTCGCCCGCTCCATGATCGCCCATTCCTTGCTGTGCCGGTGCCTCATGTGCCCATCAAGGTCGTACTCACTAGCGATGTGCGCGGAGTAGCAGAACTTGTTGCGGAGTCCGATGCTGTCCAAGTATGCCCTCTGTGGATGTTCAGGATGCAGGAGACAGAGGACGTTCCCCTGTGGCGCGTCAACGAGTGGCTTCAGTAGAAAGACCGTCCTGCCAGCCATCGGGTGATCGCGTGGATAGCGCCTCTTGAGAGTGTCCTTGAGGCGGGAGTTCAGGATGTCGCTTGCCACCCCAGTCTCCCGGTCGTAAACACGAGTCTTCCCCGTCGTAGATTCGAGAGTGACCACCCCGTCGATGACCGATTTCATGTCATCGGTGAAATTGATCACCTGACTCGTGCCCCCAGCTTCTAGTTGTTCGACTGCGGCCTCTATCGCCGCGTCCTCAGCCACTCGTTGAGTAACCATAACCCTCCTACCTCTGAACCTTAATGGCGGAACCAAACACGCTCTGGCCCCGTCGCCTCTTGTAGATTTCCTCGAAGAACGCCGCCGCGTCGCGGACGAGAGTGCTGCGCTCTCGGAGTTCCGCCATGACGCTGCGATCCTCCCGCGAACGCACGTTGTCCGCGATCTCCTGTAACTCGCCTACTGTGTGCTCCCACAGGGAGGGGATACGAAACGCCCCAGACTCGAACAGCGCCGCATCCCCTAAGTCCCTGTGATACTCGGCTAACCTGTCGCCTCTGTTGACTAGGATTACCTGATACCTGTGCTTGCCCGACCACGACTTCGGCCTGAACTTTCGCCCACCCTTCGTGAAGGAGTAGGGCGTCAGAACCACCTCGATCAAGGCATACGCCAGCTCGTCAGGGCTTACCGTCGTCGCTATCGGCGTCAGGCTCATCGTTCTCCTCTAGCAACTGCCGGAGACGTTCGAGTTCGCCTTCCAGCAACTTCACCTTGGCGCACTCCTCGCCGAGAAACTGAAGAAGTTGCTCTACCGTAATCTCCACGTCTTCCTCGGTTTCTTCCTCAACACGCCTTTAGGTGGCTCCTGGTCGGCGTACTCCTGGCGAATCTCCGCCAACGGTGCCCCTGTCTTTGAAGCGAGGTGCCTGTACCAGATGGCTCTCGGCATATCAAACTCGCCATTCCACTCCCAAGGCTTAGCCTCGTACTCATGGGTGTTGTAGTTGTAGAAGTAGGGCACCTCTTGGATGAGGTCGGGGTAGTCCTTGGCGAGTTCCTTCCAGAGACAACAGAACCGTACCCGCATGGTCTGGCCGATGTAGGGGTTAGTCCAGAAGCCGATGCGCTGGAAAACACAGTCGCAGAGGTCGTCGTGTGTCTCCCACTGGACACCTGGGATTGCGGCTGTCAGGATGCTTGCTAGTGCGTCTGTCTTCGTCTCTATCATCTCTACGTCTCCACGTTGTCCGCTGTACCAAATGCGATGATCTTCATCATGTTGGTTCCGTCCGTGAAGAGGGCACCGCTGGTCGTGATAGCGCCAACTGGCGCTGTACCCTGCTTGAACACCATCGCAGAGGTCGGCTCCGTAGTCACAAAGGCCGACACTGCACCGAGGCGATAGTTGCCTGCCGTGATCCTGTGGTCGCCTGCGGTGTTGATGAGATTGCCCGTCGTCACCGTTAGTCCATTGAGTGCGGTGATGTAGGGTGTGGTGTCATCGAAGCGGGCGACCTCAGTATTGTCCACATAGACACTCAGGCGGCTGTAGGTAGTGCTTAGGTTCCACTTGAATCCTCTGCGTGGCATCTTACGTCTCGATGTTACTCACGGTGTTTGCGGCGATGATCTTCCGCATAACCGTGCCGTTAGTGAATATGCCGCAACTCGTTGTGATGGCTCCCGCTGGCGCAGTCCCTACCTTGAACACAGCCGCAGATGTTGGCTCGGTCGTCCCGAAGGTTTCCACCGCACCGAGTCTCAGGTTCCCCGCTGTCACACGGTCGTCACCAGCAGCGACGGTGAGATTACCTGTAGTGACGGTCAGCCCTACGGGTGACGTGATGTAGGGCGTAGCGTTGTCAAAGTAGGCTACCGCTGTTGGGACAGTGCTTGCGCCCGCGATGTAGACGATCAGGCGGGAGTTGGCAGCGTCCCACTTCCAGCCTGTATGTTTCCGGCTTAAAGCCATGTTATCCTCCTGCTGCTAAGGCAGCACTTGAAGGAGGCTAGGCCCCGATCCTCATCGGGGCCACTCTCCTACTACCTACGGTACTATCGCGCCGTCCAACTCTGCCCACATCATCGTCCATTCGGCTTCGAGTGCCGCTGTCTCCTCTACAACGTAGACCAGGAACGACGCGGGACCGACCATGTAGACCATCGGATCGCCCTTCATAATGTTGTATTCAGGAACCCAATCCGTCGGGTCGGTCGCCGTGGCGTTCTTCAGGTATGACTTCAGACAACGCGGGGCAACCAACGCGGCCTCAACAATGGCCGTGTCGGAGTAGTGCAGCTTCGTGACCGAACTGCCGCGTGCCTGCGTAGTCGAATTGATCAAGGCGTTCAGAGGCGTCATCAAGACCGCATCGCCACCCGACGTGAAGCTGTCGGAGGCGGTGGCAAGCACATGGAACAGTGCGTGCTTCGCGGTGGTGTGGTGACCGGAGATTTGGACACTGATTGGCACCACGACTAGGCCAGCGGGAACCGTGAACCGGAGCGACGGGTCGGTAAGGGTAACGACGGTGCCAGCCGTACTCATTGTTTCTGGCACACCCTGGACAGGGGTGCTAGCCATGAACACCCGTCCCTCTCTAGTCCACTGGTCAACCTGTGCCTCGCGGCTGTTGACTTGGAGGGCACGGTTGCGGTTGAGGTAGAGTTTCGGCGCGGTGCCGTCCCTTGCTACTCCAGGGTTGATCTGCTGGACGGAGCCAGTAAGTTCAACCCCCGTTAAGGTTGCAAGACTAATTTCTGCCATCGTATTCTCCTATACCGTCCAGTCCCGGAAGCCTTCAGCGAAGAAGTAGTCAACTTCGAGGATGTTGGCTGCGCTGGAGCGGTTCTCCACCATCAGGATAGCGTGCATCACGTCGGTTGGAGTAACGGCAGCACTCGTACTTGCCTTAATGAGAACCCCATCGTGGTACACACGGGCGTAGCCGTTTGGGTCGATCTCCACGCGCACTACATCCCACTCGTCGTTGACCGCAGCCTTACCCGAAGACGTGCCGTTGAGAGCGCCGCCGCCTGAAACTGTGCTGGCATCGCCAAAAAAGGCCCGCCAGACATCGGTGGTAGTGTCGGCGTCAAAGTTGGCAAGAGCCATCCCGCCAGCAACCGCATAGGAAGCGGTCGTCGCGCCAGACCACTCTAGCGGTTGAACAGGAGTTGTAGCGGAAAGCGTCTCACTGAAGCCGCAGTTGATGGAGACGGTCGTAATGTCCGCACACTTGAATCTGGCCTCCATGACGCACCCGCCGTCTGCTGGCTTGAACGTACCAGCGTAGAGACAGGCGTTGTCGTTGTCTGCGGTGTCGGTGGTGATACTAATAACACCACCAGGCTCGTCAACCGTGTGGGCAATGGCACCCTCGTTAACCGAGGTGAAGGCCAGTTGCCCGATATTCGTGAGTCCTGTCTCAGTCCACGCACCGTTGAAGTGGCCGAGGCCCAGGAAGTCCTCGAAAACCCTTAGTTTACCAAACCCACCAGGGTCAGTTGCCATTTCTTATCCCTCCTCTTGCGTTCTTGCACTCGCAAGGCTAAACCTACGAAGTCGGCGCGGTAGCGTCGCTGAAAATCTCGTAGAGGCCGACGCTCGTGAGAGCGCTGGTGCGCTCCCCGTAGATGTACTCGTCGTATAGCCAAACCTGCGTCGCCCCGCCACCCAGCTCAGGCAGTTCCTTGGTGAGCGTGTAGGGCGAGAAGCCTTGAACTAGGACGATGGCGTTCTTGGCGAACACCCCGCCCTTGGCGTCGGGCGTACCGTCGATGACGATGTTGCCATCCTCAAAGACGTTGGTTCCCCACAGACTGCCGGAGAAGCCACTCTTGAAGTAGTCTTCGGTAAGTCCGGCAGGGATGGCGTAAGTGCCAACGCCCGCCACTACTTCGTCCTGTATGTCCTTGAGCTGGTAGGGGTGCAGGACGGTGTAGATCGGCCCAAGCATCGGCTCGGTGACGTTGCCCGAAATCCGCCTTGCGGCGGCGGCGATGTGGCCCGAAGTAAGGGTTGTGCCCGTCCCACAGAGGGACGTGCCGCTGTCCAGAAGGGTCAACCCGTCCTCGTCCTTCTTCCGCTCAATGGCCTCCTGAGCCAACTTGCCGATCTGGGCGGCGACGTTCTTGCTGATGCGGGCCATTGTCCGCTTGGTGATGACGGTCGAGATGCAGGTCAGGGTCGGTTCCAGACTCCAGAGGGTGCCGCTAACCTGTTGTGGGTTGTCGAAGGTAGTCAGCTCCGTGCCGGTCTGGGCGGCGAGGGCAGCGAGTTGAAACTCATCCCACTTTGTCCCTTCACCCTCCGATAGCGTCTGCCTGTCTACACACTTCGTCATCACACCGGGATACTCCCTCGTCGTTCGCGCCTGATCCACGATGATCGGCAACGCATCGGCAAGAGAGCCAGTGTAAGTCGTTCCTGTTGCCATCTATTCTTCTCCTATAACGGCTTGAAGCCGTGTCTCTTCTCGAAGGCGATACGCTTGGCCTCCTGGCCCTGAGCGTTCGCTACGTCGTCTGCTGTGCTACGCATGGGCTGTCCTTGCCCTACCGATACGGGGGCGGCCTCTTGATCACGCTTGAGGCCCATCTTCTCCTCGAAGTAGGCGTCCATTTCTGCCCGTGATAGTTTCCCTGCCTCTTGCTTTGTCACGTACCTCTCCCCCGTTACTGCTTTCACGTAGTCTCCGAATGTGGCGATGCGCCCGTTATCGAACGCTTGCTCCTTGACTGCGCGAACTATCCTCCTGTGCTCCTCTGGAGACAAACCGAAGGATTCCCTCGCAGTCTCAAGTTCAGCCTGAGCCACCATTTCCGCTGTGTTTTGGGTCTGCTTCTGAACCAAGGCCCAAATATGTCCTGCCCGCCTGTTGTCGTCAGTCTCCGTGTCCAGGTTTCTCAGGGTGTCTTGAAGTTCCTGATTAGCCTGGGCTTGGCGTTGCTGCTCGGCATACACGCGGGCAACGGCATTTTTCTCGCCCTCGGTTCTACCCCAAGCCTTGTCACTTTCTCGAAGTCCGGGCCATACCTCTTCGTGTAGAGCGTCCCGTTCTTCCTTCGCCAAGGTCTGCAATCGGGCCTTTAGGTCTAGCTCCTGTGCCGTAGGCTCAAGTGTCCCTGCTTCGGGTGTGGCCTCCACCTGTTCTGGCAAAGCAGTCTCAGGTGTAACCTCGCCCTCGCTTGGGAGTACCTGGGCCTCGGCCTCGGTAGACTTCCCTTTCGCCACGATGTTTTACCTCCAAAAGAAAGAGGCCGCGCCCTTTCGGGAGCGACCTCGGTTGTCCTCTCGGTCGTGTCTGTTTGCTAGTTAAAGACTAGACCATTTTCCCTCCCACGTCAAGGTTGTGATAGAATGTCTCGTTGGGAGGTGCGGATATGCGGTTTAGAAATCTGTTTTGGGGCGCAGCGAACGCCGTCTCCGTCGTTGGCGTGGTACTGTTTTGGGTCATCGCCTCGTTGGTGTTCTGTGCCATCGTTATCTTCTTCTATATACTGCTAGGGTCGTTTCTTGTAGAACTTTTACCATAACCGCATCACTCCATTGGGATGTCTGAATACCACCAGAAGGCGTCAGGGTTCGACTTCCTGAATATCTCGCGCTCTGGGTTGCGGAGACGCTCGGCATAGAGAACGGTTCTTAGTAACGAATCTGGCAAACGTCCGTCCTCGTAGATTTGCAGGATAGCAGCCTTTCGATTGACTGCCTTGCCTATACTAACCCTGTCTGACGCTTCTGCTAGAACGCCACTAATCGTCTGGCTGTCCTCTGGTGAAACCCCCAGGAAGGCAGGAATCTTGTAGTATTCGCCAGCCACGGCCTCAGCAGCGACCAGCTCCTCCACCTTGGCATGAACAACCTTGTCCTGCCACAGATCAGTCTCGTAGTCCCGCAGTAAGGTCTTCATCGTCTCGACAGGCACCTCGCCAGCGTGAGCCTGTAGCACGGCCTCACGCTGCGCGAAGAAGATGTCCCAGTCTTTCAGGCCATCAGCACCAACTTGGGGTTCCACATCCCAATACTCGAAGGCTATAGCCTCTTCTGGGGTTTTTGCCTTACGCTGCTTCATGTCGCCGTAGAGTTCGTCGCTTAGAGTTCCCCGATTCTGTTGGAACTCACCGTACTCATCCCTCAACTGTGTGCCGGTGACATTCCCCTGGATCATCTTCAGGAAGGTAGCCTCGGCCTCCTGGCGCTGCTTCTCAAGTTTCATACCAATTTCGTACCCACGCTTTTCCTGGTCAGACAAGCGTTCGAGTTGAAGGTTCTGGGCCTGTGGGTTTTGGAAGAACTCGCGTCGCGTAAACACATCGAGGTCGTTGAAAGGTTTGTTCATTATCTTCTGCGATAGATCGTCCAGCTTTTCACCAGGGGTCACGGGCCACGACCTGAGCGCTGCAACATTGAAGGCTATCGCTTCGGGGCTGCGCGACTCTGGCTCAAGTACAACCTGTTCGACAGAAGGTGGCATGGGAACTAGGTTGAGCAGGCGTCCTTTCGGGGATAGGGTGCCCATCTGCCACTGTCCTGTACCTGGCTCAAACCCAAACCCTGCGCCGCCAACAGGCATTTGACCAAGTGGCCCCACCTTGGCAACGACAACTTTTGCCCACACACTCGCTAGATCGCTTGCCTGAGAGGGGTCTTGGGCTGCTCGCTCCACCGTATTCATGCTGTTACCCATTGCCCGAATAAGGGCGGCACGGGAAACGAGGGACACTCGCTGATTCCCGACTTTGACAGTCGCCCAGTTCGTATTTCGTGGGTCGAACTCGATTGGCTCTCCATTAAGCATGATGTTGATGGCTGAACCTAGGCCGTAGATCATCGCGCCAAAGGTAGCCAGGGTCATCACAGCCATTTTGAACTCAGCGCTACTAGAAGGAAACGACAGCCCCTTTGCTACTTGGGCAAGACGAGCCATTTCCGAACGCCCCATCTGTGCGGAAGTAAGAACCGTAGACTCTGCCGCCCGTCGCCCAGGAAGCATAGCGCCACGAGATGCCCCCGTTAGGGAATTGGCCCAGTCAGCCGCGATTCTCCTAACGGCGGGGTTTGTAACGTCTTCGCCAGTAATATGGAGCAGTACGAGATTCCCGTCGTACTGAAGGTTTCGCCACTTCTTGAGAATGATGCCAAACTGAAGATTGGTCAGTTTCTCGATAACCGCCGTAACGGGCGCATCTATGTATTCGCCAATTTTAGGAATGTATTTGAGAACTGTTCCCTGACCTTTCGTGACAGCGGAAGGCCCCCAGTTCTGCACAACGCCGTCCATTGCGGCTTGAACGCCTCGACTCAAACCTGCTTCCTCCATGTAGATCGGAGCGTGGGGCAGATGAGCAAGTTCAAGTGCGCGATTTACCCAAGCAGCTATAGGACGCGCCGTACCAGCCGTAGCCGAATCCAGCATGTTAACTCCAAGAACCCCAAAGTCAGCAGGGCCAAAGACGGTATCCTTTAGTGTTTGGGCCACCCCCTGAACAGGACGAATCCATCTGGGCGCGGGGTTATGCAGTTGATCAATCCAATCCACCACTGGACGCGGCCCATTCCAACCCCGATAGAGGGGATGACTGAAAGGCTTGTACCCACTGAGTACCGACTGCGTGGAACGGCGGCCAAACCGCTCAAGAACAAGACGACGCTCGTAAGCCTGCCCTAACATCTGGTTCGACAAAGCGTTCGAGTGCTCGAAGAGCTCTCGTGGTGTCATATCTTTGGGCGTTCGGCCCTTCAGAACGCCCTCAATGATGTCCTCAAACTCGCGTTCCCTAGCGGTACTAACCTTGCCCGGTATTCGAGGCACGGGTGATTCAAGAATACTGGGTGTGCGCTCCCATAGTTGTTCCAGATAGTTGTCTACCTCGGCCCCGATGGGATACCCCATCGCCTTGCCCATAGCCCATTTGCCGTGCTGAAAGGCTTGCATCTCTTCCAAGATAGCTGCCGTTTTCGGTGACGTGCCTTGGAACCAATCAGGATGTTGAATGAGAATCTTGCTCTTGTAGGTTTCCGCTATTTCGGCGTACTTTGACGGCCCCACATATTTGATGTTCGCCACTTCATCCACTAGGGCGTCTAGGCCCTCACCGATTGCCTGTACCTTGCCACGTTCAGCCTCCCGCAAGGCCGAAAGGAATATCTCTTCCTGGTTAGCTATCTGGCCCACAACACCAGGCGGAGTTCCCTCAATCGTAGCCTGTATGCGAGCAACGCGCTGCCTGAGTTCAGATGCGGTCAGTAAGTCTTCTCTACGCGGGATGAGGCTGTTGGCATCTTCATAACTCTTCGTTAGGATACGCACCGTCTCCGGATCAGCCCCCGCAACCGTTGCCCTCTGGGTAATATCCTCCATGCCTGACCTAATCTCAGCAGTACCTAGTGCCTTCTGAGCAGCCACCCGTGCCTTTACTGCCTGTCTAACATCTTTCTCAGCCTGAGCCACGGCATTATTGTTGATAAGTCCTTGTTTGAACGCCGCCTGAACCTTCGTCAAGCGCGTCCTTGCTTCTTGGGCAACCGTCCGTGCCTGAGTCGCCTGGTCAACAAACCCCGCCAACTGGGGGAACTTCTTTTGCACTTCTATTAGAGTAGGGCGACCAGGAATCTCCTCTAGAGCAGCCCACTTGTCCATTTCGGCCAACCGAGCCTTAACATCCTCACCCACAAAACCAGGGAGTTTTCCACCTGGCGTTTCGGGCATCGGGCCGAACTCCGGCGCGACAGGCGGCTCCGGCACTATCGGTTCCTCTGACACCCTCGGCCCCAAGGGTACGCTGCCACGTTCTCCAGCTACTAATGCTTCACGCGCTACGGGCGCAGCCTCGCCCACAACACCAGGCAACGCCTTCGCGCCGCGTAGGGCTGCGCGTCCCGCTAGTGGGCCAACCATAGGGGCAGTGATCATGCCGAGTGTGGAAGGGCCGACATTGATAGGCCCAACAGGAACTTGGTGGGGAAGTCCTGCCTCTTCTAGTCCTGCCTCTATGCCCTTGCCAGTTGCGCCTCCGGCAACCATCCATGCAGTCGGAACCCTCAACCCTGGCACGGCAGCGCCAGCGAGTGCGATAGGCGATGTCCACTCCCTTGCATACTCAGCCATCGGGCCAAGGATGGGCGTCTCCCTAACCGACTCAGGGAGTTCAGATACGATAGGCGTCATGGCTGACGGAACTGCGTTTACCATTGAGCCGACGCCTGGGGAAATGGTCAGTTCCGCTTGTTGCTGCACCTGCGCATCAGGCCAGTCGGGGTGTTCGATGCGGAGTTGTTGCGCTAATCGCTGAGTGGCTTGTTGACTTTCGGGCGACCAGGGCATAGCACCCGTAGGGACGTTAGGCACAGCCCCCCTACCGGCCTGGTACTCAGCCGTCTCTTGCCGCAGGAGTAGGTCTTTCTCAGCCTGCGCCTGGGGCTTCGTTGCCTGCTTCAACTGTTCAGCGGCGTAGGGGCGCTGGACGGCCTGTGCCTGCTTTGCGGCCTCGACTACTGTGATCTCGCCCCCAGTAAACCGCCGCAGGATGTCTTTGTATTCTTGGGTTGTCTTTGCCCCGATAGTCTTCTGTACCTCTACTGGAGGTGCCGCTGGCTTGGGGATAGCGCGTGTCTCAATCGTGCTGATGGGGCGTGGCGCAGGAGGCTTAGGTTCTGGTAGCTTGACGCTTAAAGCGCGAGCCATCGCTTGCTTGACGAAATCCGTCCCCGACACGAACATCTTGAGGACGGTGCGCTGCGTCTCCGCCCACTCCGAATCGCTTGAGGACTCCCAGCTTTCCGGTAGCATCTAGCGCATCCCTGCGTACTGTGGCAGTGCCGACGCCATGCCGGTGAAGGCCGAACGCCGCATGGCATCGTAGGCGTTAGCAAGCATCTCTTCCTCAGTCTCGCCAGGGATCATGCCCATCGAGCGCCAGTGTCCTGCCATCATCGCTTGTTCGGCGCGGCTCATGTTGGAGAACTGCTGAAGGTTGATTTGCCAAGGCGGGGGTATCTCCACGCCGGTTACGGTATTCCTAGTCGGCCCTGTCCATGCCTGGAAGGGTGGCAATCCGTATTGTCCACCAGCACGGGCGGCCTGGAATATGGTGAGGTCGTTGATGGGCGAACCTGCGGGTTCGCCCGTGTCACCCGCTGGTTGTGTTCCGCCTGGGCCTACAATCGGATGAGTGGCCCCAGTACCGCCCGTTGTAGCCCCTGTCTGTGGTAGTTGCCCCCCAAGAAACCGAAGCCCTGTTTCCTGACGCTGAAGGTACTCGTCGGGTGTTCTTGACCTGCCTACCATCGTTTCGAGCATCTGGGACGGGTTCAGCAACTCGGAGCGAACAGCGCCCGTGTTGCGGGTAGCTGGGAACTTGTAGGTGGGTGTGGCGGATGTCACGACACGCCCGCCTGCCCCAGGGCCACTGACGACACCACCATAAGCCATCTGGGGCAACTGGCCCCTGAGATACCGAGCCTGGTCAGCCTGTAGGGGCGTGATCTGCGTACCCTGTGGGGTAGCGGTGGCGAGTTCTGGGCCTTGTTCGCCTACTACCGCCTGCGCTGCGACTGGCGCGGCCCCAGCCGTTGCGGGTTGCGCTTGAGGCAAGCCCCCTACCTGACCTCCGTAGACTGTGCTGCCAGCATATTTCGCCAACTCCGCAGCCTGTTCTGGCGTCTGTCCTCGGTAGAAGCCGACACGCTCAACCCAGTTGCCAGGACGGGCCAACTCAACAGCCATATACTTCTCGCGATCGAGCTTCCTTTGTTCCGTCGCTATCTCGGCCTTGATGTCGTCACTGTATCTCGACGCCGCTGCCGCGATGTTTGCCGTCTCGATAGCTGCCGCAGCGTCTATCTGAGCAGCCTCAACATCTGCGCGTGCCTGGGCAAAAGCCCCTTCGTTGCCAACGCGGGCAGCCTCAACCATCGCAGCAGACGCAATGCTCTGCCTTTTCTCAGCCGAGGCACGATCTTTTGCCGCTTGGTCTATTGTCGCCGCATTGGTGATATCGAACTGTCTGGCATCCTCCGCTATTTCGTTCTGCGATATCTGTGATTCGGTTTCCGCTTGTATTATGTCTGTGCGGGGCAAAGTCTGTGCCTGAGGGGGGAAACCGTAAGTCATCAGCAGGTTGTTGATGTATGTTTGGTCGGGTTGTATCCCCCTCGTGGCGCACCAGTTGTAGTAACTCCGCAGTGCGGTATCATAGCCGCTTCGAATCTCTGCTTGTGTCGGCATCGTCACCCTCCCTGTGTTATAATTGAACTAGAATGCCTACAGGTGTTTACCAACGGACTACTGAGCAACTGGAGAGGCTCCGTCGGATGAACATTGGGCGGAAACATTCTCCAGAAACGCGGAGAAAGGTAAGTCAGGCATCTCTGCACTTTTGGCAGGAGCCTGAACGCCGTGAACGAATGCGACAGGCCCACGGTGGATACATACTTTCGCCTGAAGCGCGAGAGAAACTTCGGCAATCTCACCTCGGTCATAAAGTATCTCCAGGGACGCGAGAGAAACTGCGCCAAGCCGCGCACAAACAGTGGGCTGACCCAGTGAATCGGAACAAGGCGCGTAAAACCCGTCTCCGTCAAAGATTGCCCACAAAGATGACCTCGATTGAGTACCTGCTTCATCAGGAGTTCAAGAAGCGTCGGTTGAAGTTTGAGATGCACAAGACGATGTTCGGGAGATGGCAACCCGACTTTGTATTCGAGAACGCTAGGCTGATTGTTCAGGCCGACGGTGACTATTGGCATTCTCGTCCTGAAGTTAAAAGGCGCGATGCGGCATTCAACCAGGCAGCGAGGGCTGGCTGGACAGTCTGGCGCTTTGGTGAACGAGAGATCGAGATGCACTCTGCCGTTTGCGCCCGTGCTGTTGCTAAGTTCGTTCGTGATCACTAATCCGCCTCATCCTACGGGTAGGTTGCCACCTGTAGCACCAGCGCCGAGGATGCCCCCCATCCGCTGCATAACATTCCGTATCGCCTGCATGTAACTAGAATTAGCCCCAGCTTGACCTCCGCCTAGGTTATCCGTTGGAAGAGCGCCTATCGGCGTTTGTATCTGAGTAGATGTCTGCTGAGACGACAGGGCACCAAGGTTAGGCATCTGAGGCACAGCGGGTCGCTGCGGCATCTGTAGTTCTGGTGCCTGGGGAACATTGGTTTGCCCCATCGCCCCGGCGTAGGTACTCGGCATGTACCCGCCTAGAGGCAAACCCTTATCCCAACCTGCTAGTTTCAGTTCCGTCATCCCCGGCGGCGCGAGGTTCATGGCGTATTCCTGGGCAGCGGTGGCCTCAAGGCGGCCTTCTTGCGCCGCGTTGAGCTTGTTCACGAAGTTCTGCGTCGCTATCTCTGGGCCTTTGGCGTCCCACTCCACCTGAGCGTCGTAGAGCCACGTTTCCATGTCCCACTGCCCCGTCGCCGTCTCCTGCGCGGAGGGGATCGTGGTGGTTGTGGTGGCAGTGCCGGTGTCGGCGAGTCCCAGGCCGTAAACCTTAGCCAATGTAGCAGCACTTTCCACTAATGCCTGACCCGCTATCGCGTCCGACGCTAATCCCGTAGCAAACAACTTGTCTGCCTGCGCGAGCATATTATCAATGCGCGTCTGCGCGACCGAATTAGTCTTTGGTTCTCCTGCCATAGTTACACCACCTTCAGTTCCTTGCGTTTGCCCTCCAAACACGATACTCACGTATGATTGCGTTTCACCTGGAAGGGCACTAACCCAGCTGGCCCCGCCTTTCGCTACCGCGTTATCTACCCCGCCACATCCCGCGTTGTAGGCAGCGGCGGCCTTGGTTATATCGCCTTTGAAGTAGTTGTAGTTGAACCTGAGAATGTCCGCGCCGTGCCGGAGGGCTTGTTCAGCGTTGAACTCGCTAAAGTTCGGATTCTTGGCCTTGGCGCTGGCAATCTCGCTGGGCATCAACTGGGCGATGCCAGCGGCCCCAGCCGAGGACACCCTGCGCCCCTCTACCACATCAGGACTGAATCCTGATTCTTGTTTTATCATGTTAAAGAAGGTCTGAGCCATCTGGGGGTTGTCGGGGAACTCCTGTTGGGCTACCTGCCATGCTAAGGCTTCATACTGTGCAGCCGTTCCCATTACGGTTTACCCCCCTTCCGTATCCTGAGTAGAGTACTCAGTACGAACTTTCCTTGCTCCGGCGTCCAGGTACTCGCGGGTTGCGCGAGGGACTTCACGAGCTTCTCCTTGCGCGTGAGCAGCCTTTTGCCCGTTGGAGGCGCGTTGCCTATCGTGCGGTCGATACTGTCCAGTTGGGCGCGTAGCATCGATTCGGCACTCGTAGCGTCGCGGTCAATGGGATTCTCATCCATGTCACACTCCTAGATTTGGGCCGGTGGGGAGGGCAGTTCCCGCGCCTGCGGGTCGCCCGCCCACGTAAGGAATCTGCCCTGCCCCACCTGGGGGTGCGGCCCCTAGCGCACCTGGCGCAAATGCCGAGGCTTCCTGTAAACCAGGTTGTAGTCCAGGCATACCAGGGGCCGCGCCACCTGGCCCCAAGGCTAATTGTTGCTGTTGTTCCAACACAGGTGCTAGTACCTGCGCGACTTCCTGAATCACGGGAGAATCAGGCGCGAGTCGCCGCATGAGGGCTGCGAGTCTCAGGGCGTCTACCTCTGGACTCTTGAACAATCTTTCTAGCATTATGCGTTCCTCTTCCTCGTCGGGGTAGTCGAGTTCCAGCCAGTCGGTGAGGAACGTCCTGAGAGAGATTGCGCCTTGCTGCCAGAGTTGGAAGCCCGTCTGGA